>Ga0315902_10003769_pt1 | contig 22410 bp, 23 predicted proteins | sample LakEriMetagenome_9_FD_203523 | JGI IMG/M metagenome (GOLD analysis project Ga0315902, IMG submission 203523) | Freshwater fungal communities from buoy surface, Lake Erie, Ohio, United States - Buoy 12 MA117 | ecosystem: Environmental > Aquatic > Freshwater > Lake > Lake biofilm | place: USA... | reverse complement strand
TTCTGCCAGCAATATCTTTACCAAATGTTTCACGAATTGTTAACCAATCCGCAAGTAGCTGAGTTGGATGATCATCATCGGTGAGGGCGTTAATAACTGGGATAGAAGCATGTGCACCCAATTCATTGACATCTGCCTGAGCAAAAGTGCGAACGATCAGGGCTGAGCAATAGCCACTAATGATGCGGGCGGTATCTGCAATTGTTTCGCCGCGACCAAGTTGTAACTCATCGCCGCGAATGAAAATAGGTGTTCCACCTAAATGTGCGACAGCTGTCTCAGAGGCCAATCGGGTTCGAGTACTTGGCTTTGTCATATAAATAGCGACGCTCTTATGGGCTAGCGCATCGCGAGACTTCAATGGATCCGCGGCAAATTCGGCAGCAGTCGAAAGGAGCATCTCAACATCATCGCGAGATAAATCTTGCGTACGCAGTAGGTCCTTCATCAAGAAATTGTATCGGCTGCCAGTATCCTTTGGCACATGGGTTTATTCTCACGTGGCAGACGCGATCTTTCGCTTGATAGCGATACAGATCTACTCACGCGCCCAGAACTTGAAGATGATGAGGGCGGCCATGATCGATATGCGCACTACATCAAGAAAGAGAAAGTCGTCGAATCTGCAGTGACTGGCAAAGCTGTTCGTGCATTGTGTGGCAAGAAGTGGGTGCCAGCTCACGATCCAGAGAAGTATCCAATCTGTCCTGCATGCAAAGCAATCTTCGATTCGTTGCCAAATAAAAAAGAATCGGAATGAAACGCTTCCCTGCGCTATCAATACTTCTAGCGCTCCTGTTATTTGCTGCTCCACTCCAGAACATTCAGAGCGCGGAAGCTGCTAATCCACCTCGCAAAATTCTGACAGGCTGGCTTCCTTACTATTCGATGAAAACGTATTTGCCTGCAGTCCTAAACAATGCAGCTCTCATTAAAGAGATTATGCCTTTCTGGTACACCCTCAAATATGATGGCAAAACAAAAAAGCCTGTCGTGGCCGATGTTTACAAGACGGCTAATCCCAGTGTTCCAATCACAGAGCCATTAACTGCTCTTCGTAATGCCGGAATGACAATTATTCCGACAATTACAGATGGTACAGACCAAATGATTTTGGCAAATCTTCTTGCAAAGCCGATTTCACGTAAACAGGTTGTAGATGCGATTGTGGCAACGGTCGCTTCACAAAATTATGATGGAATTGATTTAGATTTTGAAGGCTTTGCATTTATCGATCCAAATACAACGTGGAAGACTACTGCTCCCAATTGGGTCTTATTTATTAAGGAGCTAGGTGCAGCTCTGCACGCACAGAAGAAAATACTTTCAATAACGACCCCGTACCTCTTTAATCCTGCAGAGAAACAGAAAGGTTATTTTGTTTATGCATGGGCAGAGGTAGCTCCACACATTGATCGTCTTCGCATTATGACTTATGACTATTCAACTTCGCGCCCAGGTCCGATTGGTCCTATCGCATGGACAGAGAAGACAGTTAAGTATGCAGTTTCAATAATGCCCGCTTCTAAGGTTTATCTTGGACTTCCCGGGTATGGAAAAGATTGGGTTACAAAGGTCGAAGGAGTGTGTCCATCGAACTTAGCAAAAATTATTACACCTTCAGCAAAAGCTGGAACATTTCTTATGCGCGATGCCGCCAGTATCGCTGCTACATATGGTGCGGTACCTACATATAACGAAACATTTGCAGAAGTCACATTCTCATATAAGCGCGAATACACAGGTACGACAAGTAGTGGGCTCTCAACAACATGTACTGCAAGCCGAACTGCCTGGCATCAAAATGCACAGAGCTATTCGGTTCGTGCGAAATTGGTTGCGAAGTATCAATTAGGTGGGGCCGCTCAATGGGTCATTGGGCAAGAAGAACCGCTAGCGATGGTTGCAATACGTGATGTTGCAACTTCTATTGCACCAGCCCAACTTGAATCATCTCTGACCCTTTCAACTAATGAGCTTTCCTACGGTAATCCGGTAACTCTTTCGGGTCTAATCACGCTTAAAGATAAATCACCGGTAGCTGATCTTGCATTCACCGTAGAAGGCAAATACCCAGACGGAACAACTCGCACCTTGACTACGGGGACAACAGGTATAGATGGAACGTACTCAATTCCAATGCTCATTGGTAAGTCGGTATCACTTCGGGTTCTTACTGAGTCTTCATGGGAACGCGAAGCATCGGCAACACCAGCGCTCACACTTTCAGTTGCACGAAATCTGATTACGACTCCGCCAACATCAGTAAAGAGTGGTCTTCCATTTACGATTTCGGGCATCGTGCTTCCACGCACAGCGGGTGTGATAATTACCTTGTCGACTACATCTGGCAAAGTGATTGGCCAAGCAACGACCACAGATGCACAAGGAGCGTTCATAATTAACGTTCCGGCCCAAGCTCGCAGTATCGCTACCTATCAAATTACAGTCGGGGCAGATGCGACGTGGCCTGTTCTATCAAGCGAAGCATTCTCTATCATTATCCGATGATGGTTAAGACAACGACGAAGATTGAAGAAGAGATCAAAGCGATCTTCTCTGATAATACTCCGTGGGTCACCATCGTTTGGGATGACCCCGTTAATTTGATGACGTATGTAACATATGTATTAATGGAACTTTTTGGCTACCCGCGCGAAAAAGCGCATGAGTTGATGATGAAAGTACATACCGAAGGAAAAGCTGTCGTATCAACCGGTTCTCGCGAAGAGATGGAGCATGATGTCGCTCGACTCCACGAATACGGGTTGTGGGCAACGCTTCAGCGCGGAGATCAAGCTCTGTGAGTACCGAAAAGGGATTTCATCGTCACGGAAGTAACTCTTACATTGCTGAGTTTGCAGAGAGTGAACGCGAAATATTACTTAATCTCATTGAGCAGCTCATCGAATTACTCTCTGAACGCGTAGATCATGGCCATGAAGATCCACTTGCAGCTTTGGTTGGAATTACCTCACATGATTCGCCTCCTGAAGATGAAGTCTTACGACGCCTACTTCCTAATGCATACGCTGATGAAGTTGATGCCAGTGAATTTAGGCGTTACACAGAATCAACCTTAAGAGGCAAGAAGCAGGTACATGCAATGTCTATGCGGATGTATCTCAAGAGCGCCGAAGATGGGATCGTTGATCTCGATCACGACAACGCTAATGCCTGGTTAGGTGCGCTCAACGACATTCGATTAGCTCTTGGTGTTCGTCTAAATGTTCAACAAAATTCTTCTGAATTCCTCGAGCTTCTCTCACCAGATGATCCACTCCGTGGTGTCTACGCCGTCTACACATGGTTGGGTTGGTTACAAGAATCTTTGCTCTCTGCGCTGATGGATGAATGAGACTGTAGGATCTGCACATGCTTGAAATATCCCAAACATTTGTTGATGCAATTGTTGCTCAATCACGCACTGAGTACCCAGACGAATGTTGTGGCGTGATTCTTGGACCAGAAGGTTCGGGTAAAGCAGAACGTTTAAAACCAATGATTAATGCGGCTCATAGCCCAACTTTTTATGAATTCGATCCTAAAGACTTGCTCGCTCTCTATCGTGAGATTGATGACAACGCTGAAGAGATTGTTGTTATCTATCACTCACATACAGAGACCGAAGCTAGGCCATCTCGTACCGATATTGCCTACGCAGGTGAGCCTGGTGCTCATTATGTGCTGGTCTCTAGTCGCGAAGAGATTGCACCTGCAATTGAGTTTCGTTCCTTCCGCATTATTGATGGAGTAGTTACTGAGGAAGAAGTTTCAATTACCGAATAGTCGATTTCTTCGCCATAATAAGCACTATGAGCATTGATATTCGAATCCCCACAATTCTTCGTCCGTATACAAAGGATCAGAAGAGTGTTCAAGCAGAAGGTGCCAACCTTGGTGCGGTGATCGCAGATTTAGATGCGAACTATCCAGGTATTGGAGAGCGACTCCTTGAAAATGGAGCGCTGCGACGATTCATTAACGTTTACATCAATGATGAAGATGTTCGTTTCCTGGGCAGCCTTGAGGCCCAGGTCAAAGATGGAGATTCTGTAACAATTTTGCCTGCAGTCGCCGGCGGTTAATTAAGTGGCACGTTTTGATTCGCTCGCCGATTCGGTAGGTCACACACCTCTGATCGGTCTTCCCAATTTGTCACCATCTCCGACAGTGCGTTTGTGGGCAAAGATGGAAGATCGAAATCCGACTGGTTCAATTAAAGATCGCACTGCGCTATCAATGCTTGATGCAGCTGAGAAAAGTGGTCAGCTAAAACCTGGTGCGACAATTCTTGAACCAACCAGTGGAAATACCGGAATCTCACTAGCTATGGCAGCCAAAGTTCGTGGCTATCGACTTATCTGTGTGATGCCAGAGAACACAAGTCCAGAACGTAGACAGCTCCTTGAAATGTGGGGAGCAAAAATCATTTCTTCTCCTGCAGCTGGTGGATCAAATGAAGCCGTACGCGTTGCTAAAGAATTAGCTGCTGAAAATCCTGAGTGGGTATTTCTCTATCAATATGGAAATCCTGCAAATACTGCTGCACATTACAACTCGACTGGCCCAGAAATTTTTGAAGATCTTCCAACAATTACACACTTTGTCGCTGGCCTTGGAACAACTGGAACGCTGATGGGTGCTGGACGCTACCTGCGAGAGAAGAATCCAGATATCCAAATCATCGCTGCAGAACCTCGATACGGTGAAGTGGTTTACGGATTAAGAAATATTGATGAAGGTTTTATTCCAGAACTCTACGATGCCTCGGTTCTCACACGTCGCTTCTCGGTAGGCGCCGAAGATTCTGTCCGTCGCGTTCGCGAGCTGCTTGAAGTTGAAGGAATTTTTGCTGGAATCTCAACGGGTGCAATTCTTCACGCAGCTATTGCTTTAGGTAATGAGGCAGTGCGCGATGGAAAGAGCGCTGATATAGCCTTTATCGTCTGTGACGGGGGATGGAAATATCTCTCAACCGGCGTGTATGGATCAAATGCGGATGAAGCAACAGAGGGATTAGACGATACCCTTTGGGCATGAGTTCGGCACCAATTGGTATCTTCGATTCCGGAGTTGGCGGATTAACTGTTGCACGAGCAATCTTGGATCAGCTTCCTAATGAATCCACTATTTATATCGGTGACACTGCACGCGGACCATACGGCCCACGGCCCTTGGCAGAAGTTCGAGATTTTTCTCTAGAGACAATTGATTTCCTCATCGATCAAGGTGTAAAAGCTGTCGTCATTGCATGCAACACTGCAAGTGCGGCGATGCTTCGTGATGCACGTGAGCGTTACTCAGTTCCTGTTATTGAAGTTATTCAGCCTGCAGTTCGTCGCGCGGTTGCTGCAACACGATCTGGTCGCATTGGTGTCATCGGTACAGCAACAACAATTGATTCGCGTGCCTACCTAGATGCTTTTGCTGCAGCGCCCCATCTAGAAATTACAGATGTTGCTTGCCCAGCCTTTGTGGAATTTGTGGAACGTGGAGAAACTTCAGGTCCAGCGATCACTGAGATTGCGCGCACATACTTGAAGCCAATTATTGCTGCCGATGTGGACACTCTTGTTTTAGGGTGCACGCACTATCCACTTCTGACTGGCGTTATCTCTTACGTTGTTGGTAATGGTGTTTCACTCGTTTCTAGCGCTGAGGAGACAGCAAAGGATCTCTACCGAACCTTGGTTGAGACCGATCAACTCAGAAGTGCCACTGCCGGCCCGGCTGAGCATCAATTCCTTGCAACAGGGGATGCCATGAGCTTTGAAAGCTTGGCGCGCAGATTCCTTGGGCCAGAAGTTGGTCACGTACGCCATCAAGATCTTAAATAATCCACCACGTATAAAAACGATAAACAACGATAAAGAGGACACAATGACACGCATCGACGGACGAACCAATAAAGATCTTCGCGAAATCAAGATCACTCGCGGGTGGTTAGATCATGCAGAAGGTTCAGTTCTTGTTGAATTCGGTAAGACTCGCGTTCTCTGCGTTGCTTCATTTACTCCTGGTGTTCCGCGTTGGCTTAAGGATTCAGGAAAAGGCTGGGTTACTTCAGAATATTCAATGTTGCCACGTGCAACGCACACTCGCTCAGACCGAGAGTCAGTCAAAGGAAAACTCGGCGGGCGTACACAGGAAATTTCACGACTCATCGGTCGTTCACTCCGTGGCATCGTAGACGTTGCCCAACTTGGCGAAAATACAATTGTTATCGATTGCGATGTCCTACAAGCAGATGGTGGAACACGTACCGCCGCAATTACCGGTGCATATGTCGCACTCGCTGATGCAATTAACTGGGCGCAGAAGCAAGGCCACATTAAGGCTAGTGCAAAACCGCTTTCAGATTCAGTCGCCGCAGTAAGCGTTGGAATTATTGATGGTGTTCCGATGCTCGATCTTTGTTATGAAGAAGATGTGCGTGCTGAAACAGATATGAATGTTGTCTGCAGTGGTGATGGTCGATTCATCGAAGTACAGGGCACCGCAGAAGGCGCACCTTTTGATCGCGCACTTCTTGATTCGCTTCTAGATCTCGCACTCGCAGGATGTGCCGATCTGACGGCGATGCAGATAAAAGCTCTCGCAAAGTAGGCTCAGCACTTATGAAAAAACTTCTCCTTGCCACCCGGAATAAGGGAAAGATTGAAGAGTTTCATCGCATTCTCGAAGAAATTGCTCCGGGTGAAATCGAACTTGTCGGACTCGATCAATTTCCTGATCTTGCAGATGTGGAAGAGACGGGTAGTACATTTGAAGAGAACGCTCTTCTCAAAGCTCATCAGATGTCTGCCGCAACCGGCCTTCCTGCAATCGCCGATGACAGTGGATTATGCGTTGATGCCCTCGGCGGAGATCCAGGAATTTTCTCGGCGCGCTGGTCTGGAGTTCACGGAGATGATGAAGCGAATCTGCGTAAAGTTCTAGATCAAATCAAGGATGTTCCTGATAGTGATCGCACTGCATATTTCATTTGTGTAGCAGCTCTCGTACTTGTTGATGGAAGCAGTCATTGTGAAGAAGGAAGATTCCATGGCCGGCTTCTCCATCACCCAGTGGGTGAGAATGGTTTTGGTTATGACCCGATTTTCTCCCCTGAGGGATATTCCATCTCGAGTGCGCAGATGATTGCCGCTGATAAGGATGCAATCAGCCATCGCGGGAAAGCTCTTCGAGCAATCGCCCCGCATGTAAGAAAAATGGTGGCTGAGCTAGGCTAAACTTTGCTCACCCGAAGCAAGGAGTAATTGTGGCCGTAAAGAAGAAACCTGCTGCCAAGAAGGCAGCCGTAAAGAAGAGCGCAGTGAAGAAGACTGTCGCCAAGAAGTCAACAGCGAAGAAGACTGTTGCGAAGAAGACTGTGAAGAAGTCAGCAGTTAAGAAGTCCGCTGCAAAGAAGACTGTGAAGAAGTCCGCGGTTAAGAAAACTGCTGCGAAGAAGACAGTTAAGAAGTCCGCTGCAAAGAAGCGCGCAACATCTGCTTCTTCCGTAGTCATTCCACCAGTTCCGTCATCATCATCTCTCGGTGCTGGTCGTGTGGATGTCTCATCAACACCAAAAGTTGCCTCACAAAGCGCTCCAACAAAACCTTCCGCTCCAACATCTGCTCCAAAGCAAGGTGCTTCCGGCAAGGTTCTTGCAGCAATCATTGTGGGAATCATTCTTCTTGCTGTAGTTGTTGTTACTCGCCCAGATAGCGGTAGTGATGATGCAACACCTGCACCAGCTGCTTCAGCATCGCCAATGGCATCTGAAGAGCCAAGTGCAGAGCCAACAAGTGAAGAGACATCTGCACCAGTTGCAGCAGTTGAAGCACCAGGAAATGCTGTGATTAATTGGAAAGATAAAGCACAGACAATTATGACCCTTACTTGGAAAGCACCTGCAGCATCGGCTGGACTAACTGGATACAAAGTTGAGGCAAGAATTAACGACGGTGACTGGGTTGTGAAAGCAACAGTTCCAGCCACACAGTTTGCCTACGACTTTACAAAGGTAAGTGAAGATGGCGAAACTGCATTCCGAGTTTCATCTGTCTACTCGGATGGACAAGAAGTCGCAGCTGATTCATTTGGCTGGGGAGTGACTTTCGAATAAAAGCATTAAGTAAAAAGCCCGCATCGATTATGGTGCGGGTTTTTTACTTGAGCGCCTCATCTATAGCCATAACGTAGGCACTCACACCGGTGGGTACTAAGTGCACGCCATCAGGAGCAAAGTATTCAGGATGACCTTCGGAGATTGAATTCCAATCAACAATGCTCACATTTGGGAATTGCACTGCAAGTTCTGCGAGAAGCTCGTTATTCGCATCACGATACGGTCTTGGTACAGCAGTATTTACGACAACAACTTTTGTGCTTTCTTTAACAAGCTCAAAGATAGCTCGCACAGTATCTTCAGTAAGTAGATCGTTATTGCCCATATCCATCACAACGATAGATCCTGCAGCCTTTTCGAGATCTCGGGTCATCTCCTGAAGGAGTTCAGGGGCAGCCCGGCCGACGCGAGCATTCACTACAAGTAGTGGGCGGATCTCTGAAAGTGCGGTTCGAATACCGAGAATTACTGAGTCTCCAGTAAGCCAAATCGTCTCTGCTCGGGCTGCGACTTCAGGAACTGGAGGAGTGATCACAACTTCACTTTGCAGCGAGTCTTGAAATTCTTGAGCAGCGCGATTACTTGAAACAACTGCACCTGATGAAAGAGCGGTGAGTGATAAGAGGACTACAGATATAGAAGATATAACCGCAATTTTCTGTCTTTTGCGCACCGACGCGGTTCGGTACTTCATTCCCTTAAACCAGTATTCGACTTTGCCGCTGCGGATGGGAAGCTCGACAAGTTTGAGGGAGATATCAGCAAGAGCCAGGACAACCAAAATGCGCAGAGCGATAAGCGCCCAATCTTGACCATCAATATCTACTCGTGGTCGCGTGATCTGAAAGACGACCCAGTGCCATAAGTAGATTGCGTAGGATCTTTCACCAATCCACAGCAGTACTCGGTTCTGCAAAATAGGTGCAAAGCGAGACGCTGGATGAACAATCGAGGTAATAATCGCTGCGCCAAAGATGGCTGCTAATGGAAATGCAATCTTGTAGGCAGTGGGAGAGCTCTCATCAATGAGAAGGAATGAGCCGAGGATTCCAACCAACCCAAAGACACCAATGAAATCGATGAAGTTTTGCGCCCTGTTGCTTACTTCGCTCTTGAAATTCTGCGGTATCCAACTCACTGCAAGGGCTGCTCCGAGGAAGAGGCCGATGCTGTGGGTATCCGTACCAAAGTAAACGTGACTTACTGAGCTTGATGCATCTAGTCGGAGTGAGACCAAGAAAAGAGCAGTACCTGAAAAAAGTGCAATCGCTAGAGCTGCAAGTGGAATCACTTTCTTTCCAAAGCGCTTGAGAATAACTAAAAGTAGTACTGGCCAGATGAGATAGAACTGAGACTCAACAGCAAGCGACCAGGTGTGCTGCAATAGCGGTGGGCGTCCAATAGCTTCGAAGTAATCCTGCTCTTTAAAAACTAGCCACCAATTCATCGCTCCAGTGAGTGAGAAGGGCGTATCTGTAAGAAATCTCTTGACAGAATCTTGCGCCCAGATACTGATGTAAAAGGCTGTTACTACAATCATAAATACCATGGGAGGCAGTAATCGTCGCGCTCTGGCTTTATAGAACCCTCGAAGATCTAACCCACCGCTTCGAGCAATCGAATCAAGCAACAAGCGAGTGATTACATATCCAGATATAACAAAGAAGAGATCTACCCCGAGAAATCCACCCGGTATCCATGCAAAGCCCAAGTGATAGAAGATAACTGCAGTAACTGCGATTGCACGCAATCCGTCAATGGCAGGGATGTGTTGGATACCGCGCTTGGTAGCCATAAGAATTAACGACGCTTAGCTGGAGTTTTCTTTGCACTCTTCTTCGGAGCGCTCTTCTTTACGGCGCTCTTCTTCGGTGCGCCTTTTTTCGGTGGCGCTTCAAGTGCCGGCTTGGTCCGTTGACTTACAACTGTCTTTGGTACTTGTGGAAGTAGGCCGCCATCAGTTGATAAATTCTCGCTCACCTTTTTCTGGAGATCACTCAGACGAGCAAAGGCTGTCTCAAGACTTGAACGACCCTGCGCAATAGCTGTCTCTGCAGCTTGAAGGGATTGAGTTTGAATGCGATTAAGTCGTTCAGCCTCTGACATTACTTGGCTCAACCACTGACGATATGCAACAACTTCATCCTGCGCCTCAGAAATCAAGCGCTCGCCTTCACGTCGGGCGGCAAGGGCTAGTGCAGTTACTTCACGTCGCTTCTCTTCAAAGAGAGCCTCAGCTTCTGATGTGGCCTCTGAAAGAATGTCTTGCGCTTCGCTCTCTGCAGTTGTGATGTATTTGCGACCGCGAGATTCTGCGCCAGATAAAATTGCACGAGCTTTACTCTCTGCTGCCTCAAGTGCTTCGCGAGCAGTTTTGCTGGCCTCGCTTACAACTCGTTCAGAAGATGAGAATGCTTTCTGTTCACGAGCTTGAGCAGATTTGATCATGCTCATAGCCGTCTCTGTAGCCAAGATTTCAAACTCTTCTTTGCTTAGAGAAGTAATATCTCGGCGCGAGCGCAGGTCAGCTAACTGTGCTTCAAGTTCGCGAATGCGATCAACAGAGTTCTGTGACGTTGTTTCGCCCTCTTTGAAACCTACCCAGTTAAGGAAAGTGCTCTTCTCATTTGCCATGGCCCTAGATTAGGGCACCAATCAAGTTCTCCAAAAGTGAGCCGGGGTGACTTTTGAGCGTGATAAAGAGCGCCAGACGGGGCCAATCGCGGTTGCGGTTTATGCGCGATAGATGGCGAAGGAGATTGCCAGGTATTGAGATATCCAGGCAGCCAGCACAAAGATATGAAAGAGCTCATGGAAACCGAAGTACTTGGCATTAGTCCCTGGTTTTTTTAGGGCATAGAAGATCGCACCTACTGAGTAGAGCAGGCCACCGATCAGGATTGGAATGAGGACCCACAAGCCACCCTCTTTGTAGAGCTGAGGAGTGTAGAAAACTGCGACCCAGCCAAGAGCCAGATAGTTGATGACATAGAGCCAGCGCGGTGCACCGAGCCAGAAGATTCGCATTGCCACACCAAGGAGCGCCCCGATCCAGACAACGCTGAGGCAGATAGTTCGATCGGTACCTTCAAGAAGAGTCATTGCAAAAGGAGTGTAGGAACCTGCGATCAGCAGGTTGATATTTGCGTGATCCCATCTGCGCCAAATTTTCTTTTTCGCAGGCGACCAGGGGACTCTGTGATAAATGGCAGATACGCTAAAGAGTGTGATCGCCGTTAGAGAATAAAGAGCGACGGCAAATTTGAGTGACTCTTTACTCAAGATAAAGAGGACGAGAGAGGCAATAACAACAACGGGCGTAGCTCCCAAGTGAAACCAGCCTCGCAACTTAGGGGGTGCGATAACGGGTGTCTCTACTGGGGCTTGCATACTCTCAACAGTAGTCTCAACAGAAGATGGTCTGGGGTGTTGATGGGATGGTCATATGACATGGTCATATGACATGGTCATGTGTTGGTCATCTGCCCGGCCTCTGGGAGCGGGTGGCAGCCCTAGATTTGAGCGTGTTCTAGGAAAATAGTTTAGAAATTCTTGGAAATTTCGTCTCTTTATGCGTGCAAATTACTCGCAGAAGGTTCAAACTCTTACCTATCGACCAACGGTGAGGTTCCTCGAGGACGGCACCACCACATCGATTTCACGGGCCGCCCGGTCCGCGGAGTTCAACAAAACGCCCACGGAGGTTGTTTTAGATGGTAAATCTCAATCCAGATCAATGGAACCTCGTCTACAACGTATTCTCGTTTGGACTTGTTTCAATGCTCGCATGCACCGTGTACACACTTGTTTCACAGGCACGCGTACTCCCTAAGTACCGCAATGCTCTCGTAATGTCATCGATGGTTACATTCATCGCTGGTTACCACTACTGGAGAATTTTCAATTCATTCAGCGAAGCAACAGCAGAAGGCGGCACAGCCGTAAATCTTTCAGGTGAGCCAGGTTCATTCAATGAGGCATATCGCTACGTTGACTGGCTACTCACAGTGCCACTACTTCTCGTTGAAGTAATTGCTGTACTTGCACTAGCTAAGGAACTTGCTCGCTCACTTATCGTTCGCCTTGTCCCAGCTTCAGCTGCGATGATCGCACTTGGATACCCAGGTGAAATCTCAACTGTTCAGGGAACACAGGTTCTTTACGGTGTGCTTTCAACAATTCCGTTCATTTATATTCTCTACGTACTATTCGTAGAGCTCGGAAAGTCCCTAGATCGTCAGCCAGCAGGCGTTGCAGCAAGCGTAAAGAATCTGCGCCTTCTTCTGATCGCAACATGGGGCGTTTACCCAATCGCGTACATGTTCAACATTTGGGGCGATGCTTCACCTGAATCATTCGTGGCAATCCAGCTCGGATACACAATCGCAGACGTTTTGGCGAAGTGCGTATTCGGTCTCACAATCCTCAAGATTGCACGCATGAAGTCACACGCAGAAGGAATGGCTGCAGATCACTAATCTGTAGCAAGTAGTAAAGTAAGGGTGGGCGCGAAAGCGCTCACCCTTACTTTTTTTATGCTTTAAATATAAGATCCGACAATGACTACACATCGCTCACCGATATTTGCCCTATCAGATTCTTACGTTGAAAAATCTGCTCGCCTGAGCCCAATGTCCGCAACGTATTTGGGAATCACTGATCTCAATGATCAGCTCGATGATTTCTCGATTGAAGGGCGCGCTGTTAAAGCAGACCTAACACGAGCAACACTGGCTCAGCTCGCCACACTCGAGCCCATCGATGAGATAGATCGTGTTACAAAGTCGGTCATGCAGGAACGTCTCACCTCGGGCCTTGAGCTCCACGATTCTTTTGAAACGCACATCTTATTTAACGTGCTGACTTCTCCACCTGCGAATATTCGCCAAGTATTTGAGATGATGCCAAAAGAGACGGCCCATGATTTTGAAAATATCGCAAAGCGTCTACTCGCAGTAGATAAGGCACATCTGAGCTGGATTTCTACAATCGATACTCTTGGTAAAAAAGGAAAGACAGCGGCCCAACGCCAGATAGATGGAATTGCAAAGCAGCTTGAAAGCTACGCTAACGGTGGATATGTCGGAATGGCAAAAACTTTCGATCCAGAGGGAAAGTACCCCGCTATTCACGAAGCAGCCAAGGCTGCGGCGAAGTCATCTGCTGAAACAGCTACATACTTGCGCGGAACATATATGGCACTTGCCACACCGAATGATGCAGTCGGTGCTGAGCGCTATGCAGTCTGGGCGCTTTACTTCACCGGTTCAAATTTAGATCTTCGCGCAACGTACGAGTGGGGTCTTGCCGATCTTGCTCAAATCACAGAGCGCATGTGGAAAGTTGCGGCAAAGATCAAGCCTGATGCAAAAACTCTCCGCGAAGTCGCTGACTATCTAGATAACGCACCTGAGTACAAGATTCATGGAAAAGATGCGATTATCAAGAAGCTTCTTGATTTCACACAGACTGCCGTTACTCAGTTAGATGGCACTCACTTCGATATCGATGATCGAATGAAATTCTGCGATGCACGTCTTGCTCCGGAAGGAAGCGCCTCCGCCCCGTATTACATGTCTCCCAGTGAAGATATGTCACGCCCTGGAACTACATGGTTGCCACTTCTCGGGAAAGACGAAGTCAGTTGGTGGCATCTTGCATCAACTTGGTACCACGAAGCAGTTCCAGGACATCACTTGCAAATTGCAACATCAGTTCTTGAACGCGAACGCCTTTCACGTTTTCAGCGTTTTGGCGCATCTATCAGTGGATACAGTGAAGGCTGGGCACTCTATGCAGAGCGTTTCATGGATGACCTCGGCGCTTTCGATGAGCCAGGTATTGAAATGGGCTTCCTTTCAGCGCAAGCTCTTCGTGCAACACGCATCGTTATTGATATTGGTATGCATCTTGGTTACACCGATGAAAATGGTCGCGTGTGGGATGCAGTCTCTGGCCGCGAAGCGCTTATGAATAAAGCTCTTCTTGATGAGAGCCACGCAACGAGTGAGACAGATCGTTATCTCGGTTGGCCAGGACAGGCGATCTCTTACAAGGTAGGAGAGCGTGCATGGATCGCAGCTCGTGAAAATGCAAAGACACGTTTAGGAAGCGAGTTCTCATTGAAGCGCTTCCACGCACACGCACTCAAGATTGGTCCAATGGGACTTGATAACTTCGGGCAAGAGCTTGCGCTATGGGATGGAAAGTAATGAATCAGACAATGCGTAATAACTACCGCATGGGTGGTTATCTTCTTCTTGCAGTAGGACTCATCAACTGGCGTTATCAGAATGAGGATTCTGGAATTGCATCGCGTTCGCTCTTAATCGTAATTCCAGGAGTGATCATCGTTGCGATGACATTTATCAAGCCACTAGATAAATTCTTAGCTAGCAGGGCGGGTATGGCGGTTGTGACTGTCATTGGTGCTCTATTGGTGGGACTTTCGTTCCTTAATTAACCCGTAATTCACTGTTAGTTCATGCTCGGGAGATATTCTCTCGGGCATGACTATTTCTGACTCCACTCAATCCACTAGCGCCCATAAGCCGAGCGTTCTCTTTGTCTGTGTACATAACGCAGGGCGTTCTCAGATGGCGGCTGGCTTCATGACACATCTTGGACAAGGTCGCGTCGAAGTTTTATCCGCTGGATCTGCACCAAAGGATTCAATTAATCCGGTTGTAGTAGAAGCGATGGCAGAAGTTGGCATTGATATTTCACATAACTCGCCAAAAGTTCTTACCCCGGAAGCGGTTCAGCAATCAGATGCTGTGATCACTATGGGTTGCGGAGATGCCTGCCCGTTCTATCCAGGCAAAAGGTATGAGGATTGGGTTCTTGAAGATCCGGCAGGGCAAGGAATTGAAAGTGTTCGAGTTATTCGTGATGACATCAAGCAGCGGGTCGAAACTTTGCTAGCAGAATTGCTAGCCTAAGAAGATGAAGCTGCGAGCCCACTTTGCTGAGTACTTAGGCACTGCTCTTATCACCGCCACCGTCATTGGCTCTGGAATCATGGCCCAGGATCTTACTCGCGATGTTCTACTTCAATTATTTGTTAATACCTTTGCCACAGTATTGATTCTTGCGCTTGCGATCTGGTTGCTTGCCCCTGTCAGCGGTGCCTATTTCAACCCAGCAGTTCTCTTAGTTGCATTCCTTCGCAAAGAATTATCTGCACTTCATCTGCTTACCTTCACGCTCGTACAAGTGGCAGGAGCAGCATCCGGTGCGATACTGACCCACGCACTCTTTAATAGTGCACTGATAGATCCATCGACTACTACTCGTGATGGAAGTTGGCTATTCCTTAGTGAAGTCGTAGCCACTGCTGGATTGATTGCAACGATCTTTATCGCCAAAAATCAAGGCCGCGGCGAGAACGCCTTCTGGCTGGTTCCATTATGGATTGGTGGAGCTTACGTATTCACATCTTCAACAAGTTTTGCTAATCCTGCGATTACTTTAGGCCGCTCATTAACTGATTCTTTTGCTGGAATCGCAATTGCATCAGTTCCAGTATTTATCGCCGCACAGTTACTTGGTGCACTTCTCGGTCACGCCTTAGCAAATCTTCTGGTACCTGAGGCAAAAGACGAGCATTAACTACTTACTTCTAAATTCGATATCGCGCTTTTTCATCTCTGCGACAAGGATGCGAATCACATTGGGTCCAACCCCATGCAATTCTTTAAGTGCACTCAGTGATGCCTTCCGCAGATCAGATAGTGCGTAATAACCTTCATCAATGAGTGCGCGGCGTGCAGGTGCGCTAATTCCGATCGCTACCCAATCTTGATCAACTTCAGCGTAGGCATCCAGATTTACTTCTCCGCGAGTGACGGCGCATTTGCTTGCAGCTTTTTCTTCTCGGCGCTGGGCTGCCGCCTTCATCGCCTCAGATTGAAGTTTCTTGACTTTGGCTCGTGATGGTTTAGCCATGATATTTTTCTGACCTCGACAGATTTCTACGAGTGGTTGTACTGGTGCGGGAGGCGGGACTTGAACCCGCACGTCCGAAGACACAGGTTCCTAAGACCTGCGTGTCTGCCATTTCACCACTCCCGCAAAAGAGTGTCTGTCTCGTTTTCTTTACTCTGAGTCACAGAATCGTTATTTAAATCCTGTGGCTATTGCCATAGGTTACGGGTAAGTTCGTCCATGTTCCAAACCGAGTTCCACACCGAGTTCCACACCGAGTTCAAAACCGTGTTCCACACCGATTGCAGCGCCTCACAAGACACCGGGAGAAGACCATGTCAGTTAAGCCAACCCCAGCAGATAAGTTCACCTTCGGCCTATGGACCGTCGGTTGGCAGGCGCGTGATCCCTTCGGAGACCCTACTCGTGGGCCGCTAGACCCAGTTCGTACAGTCAATGAGCTCGCATCCCGTGGTGCTTACGGTGTGACATTCCACGACGATGACTTGATTCCTTTTGGTAGCGATGACGCATCTCGCAAGGGCCATATCGATCGCTTTAAGAAGGCGCTTGCAGATACTGGAATGAAAGTTCCGATGGCGACAACAAACCTTTTCTCGCATCCAGTATTTAAAGATGGTGCATTCACATCTAATGATCGCGACATCCGTCGCTATGCGATCCGCAAAGTAATGCGCAATATCGAACTTGCCGTTGAACTTGGCGCAGAGACTTACGTCTGTTGGGGTGGCCGCGAAGGTGCAGAATCTGACGGAGCAAAGGATGCTTACGTTGCACTTGATCGCTTCCGCGAAGCTTTTAATATTCTCGGAGAATTTGTTACCGACAAAGGTTACAAGATTAAGTTTGCAATCGAGCCAAAGCCAAATGAGCCACGCGGAGATATCTTCTTGCCAACAATTGGCCATGCGCTCGCATTTATCAATTCACTTGATCGACCAGAACTTGTTGGAGTTAATCCAGAAGTTGGACACGAGCAGATGGCGGGACTTAACTTTGTTCACGGAATCGCACAAGCGCTCTGGCATGGAAAGCTATTCCATATCGATCTCAACGGTCAGCATGGTCCAAAGTACGATCAGGATCTCGTCTTCGGCCATGGCGATCTCAAATCCGCCTTCTTCCTTGTTGATCTACTTGAGAGCCACAAGTACTCAGGTCCAAAGCACTTTGATTACAAGCCATCACGCACCGAAAGCGATAAAGGCGTATGGGAATCTGCGACCGCAAATATGCGCACATACCTGCTTCTCAAGGAGCGCGCACTTGCCTTCCGTAGCGACCCACGTGTGATCGCTGCAATGAAGGAATCAAATATCCCAGGACTCACTGAACCAACTCTTAAGGCTGGCGAGACATGGAAGTCACTGACAGAGCCTGAAGCCTTTGATGTTGAAGCGGCTGGCGCACGTGGGTATCACTACGAAGCGCTCGATCAACTTGCTCTCGAGCACCTCATGGGAGTTAAGGGCTAAACCCTTTACTCATGCGCTTCACCAACGGATTCTGGCTTCTACGCGAAGGTGTGCGCGCTTACTACGGTAAGACTGCCCATCGCATTGATCGCACTGAATCTGGGTTGACGATTTTCTCTCCGAGCAAAGTAATTGCAGATCGCGGAGATACTCTCAACATTCCACTGATCACAACCCGCCTGCATTCACCGATGAAGAACATCATCGGAATGAAGGTGACTCATCATGAAGGTGGTGTTGATCGCGGTCCACACTTTGAGTTAACGGGGGACTCAAGCACACCTGAGCTTTCTCAAAACGGGAGCAACTACGCAATTAAGAACGCTGACTTAATTGCATCAATCACGCAAGGTGAAGCCTTCCATCTAGATATAAGTGCAGAAGGCAAGCACCTGACTCGCATCGCCGATAAAGGTATTGCCTGGATGAACCACAACGGCGATCCATTTATCAATATTCAACTTAACTTAGCAGTGGGTGAATTGGTCTATGGCCTTGGTGAGCATTTCACTCCCTTTGTTAAAAATGGCCAAGTCATTGAAATCTGGAATGAAGATGGCGGGACAGCCTCTGAACAAGCCTATAAAAATATTCCTTTCTATCTCACCAACCGTGGCTACGGATTATTTATCAACCACACTGGCAAAGTCAGCCTTGAAATCGGTACCGAAGTAGTCGATAAAGTGCAGATATCTGTGCCAGGTGAAGAGCTTGAAATTTTCTTTATCTACGGCAAAAATCCGCGCGAAATTATTAGGCGATACACAGACTTCTTAGGAAAGCCCGCCAAGGTCCCTGATTGGTCCTTCGGACTCTGGCTCTCCACTTCATTTACAACTAATTACGATGAAGCCACAGTCAACTCATTCCTTGATGGCATGGCAGAACGCAAAATTCCGGTAAGTGCTTTTCACTTCGACTGCTTCTGGATGAAGGAATTTAGTTGGAGTGATTTTGAATGGGATAGCGCGGTGTTTCCTGATCCTGCAGGGTTGATTAAGCGTCTGCACGACAAGGGTTATCGCGTCTGTGTTTGGACTAATCCCTACATCGCACAGATGTCATCACTCTTTCCTGAAGCACAAGAGAAGGGCTACTTGATTAAGCGAGCCGATGGCAGCGTTTGGCAGTGGGATCTATGGCAGCCGGGAATGGCAATCGTTGATTTCACAAACCCTGATGCCTGTGCGTGGTACCAATCAAAGTTACAGAAACTTATTGATATTGGCGTTGATTCATTTAAAACAGATTTCGGCGAAAGAATTCCGACCGATGTGGTCTATAGCGATGGCAGTGATCCGGTACGGATGCACAATTACTATCCGTATCTCTATAACAAAACTGTCTTTGAACTTCTCGAACGTAAACAAAATAAAGAGACCGTTGTCTTCGCACGTTCTGCAACTGCTGGATGTCAGAAGTTTCCGATCCACTGGGGTGGCGATAACGAATCCACCTTTGAATCAATGGCAGGGACTCTTCGCGGCGGGTTAAGCATGGCTTTATCTGGTTTTGGATATTGGAGCCATGACATCGGTGGTTTTGAAGGAACTCCAAACCCAGATGTATTTAAGCGCTGGGTTGCATTTGGTCTTCTCTCATCGCACTCACGACTTCATGGCAGCGGTTCATATCGCGTCCCATGGCTCATCGATGAAGAAGCAAGTGTTGTCACTAAATTCTTTACCGACTTGAAAATCTCTCTCATGCCGTACATCCTGAAGATGTCAGAGATTGTTTATACCCAAGGTGTTCCGATGATGCGCCCGATGATGATGGAATTTCCTGAAGATCCCACATGTCTCTACCTTGATCGCCAATACATGTTGGGGGAGTCGATTCTTGTTGCTCCTATCTTTAACTCGGATGGCGTTGCCGATTTCTATCTTCCTGAAGGAAGGTGGACCTCATTAATTACTGGTGAGAGCGTTGTAGGCGGCAGCTGGCGCATCGAAAAGCATGGCTACACATCACTCCCACTCTATGTGCGCGAGAGTTCGCTTACGCAAAACGGGGTGGAATTGAACCCTCTGCTGAAACGGTAAGTGCTGACCAACGCGCAGCTAAGGCCATCGCCTTGGCGTCTATAGTTTTATTAATCACTAAGTAGTGAAGTAGAGCCGATAAGAATGCATCGCCAGCACCTGTTGTATCTACCACTTTGGCTTCCTCCGCTGGTTGAACAATCGAGCCTTCTGCGCTGTAGAAAGTCGCACCTTCTGCACCGCTCGTAACGACAACGTATGTGAAGCGTGTGAGAGCCTGCTCAACTGAGTACTCTCCAGAGAAATCATCACGAGAACCGATCAGATAGTCAGCGCGAAGGACTTGTGAATCTGTCAGTGCTGCCGATCCCACAACTGTAATCGCACCGGCCTTCTGGGCAATCTCTAAATCCTTCACGAAATTATTTCGCCATATGACAAAGGCAACAATGTCACCTGTGTGAATTGGTAATCCATCAAGTGAAACCTGATCGAGTTTGTCATCTGAAATCACAACAATGGTGCGCTCACCTTTCTCATCGACAGGTATTGCTACATGTGAGACAGGTCCAGGAATGACTGGCGTGTAGAGCTTTTCAATATCTGAACTCTTCAAGTGTTCATCAAGTTTACGACTGAGTTCATCATTCCCGAGATAACTAATGAATTTAACTGCCGTACCCGTTGAGGCCAGTGCAATTGCAACATTGGCACCGGTGCCACCGGGGCGTTCATTGCTCTGACCATCGTGATATTTCACGCTATCCCATGCAACTGGACCAACAACCCAGACAGCACAATTGCGCTTGCGGTAGATAATCTCTAGTGATTCACGTGCAGCCGAAATCTCACTCCACATCACCTGATTAATCCACGGAATCAAATAAAAGCCATGACTTACTGGAAAACGAAGTGAAACAAGGGCTCCAGAGAGTGCGCTGACAGTGTCGGTATCGCCACCCTGTCTGCAGGCGGCCAGATATGCCTCTTCTACTGTCGATGATGAATGAGCAATGGAGATGACTGTATTAAGAGTGTGAAGCGGATCGAGTGAGACTTGAAGTTTCGGATCGAAATTAATTGAGAAATAATCGTCATAGCCAATTGCCTCTGCCTCAGCACGCGCAACGGCCAGAATGTCGGCAGATGGATTCTCAAGCAGTGCAGCAAACAATTTAGATGCAATCAGGGATGTAGCTACAGCGCGTTCATGTGAATGGGTTGCACGTGCAATCTCTGTGATCCACTGGCGACGGTTGAGATCATCGCCAGATATAAATGCCATACCCAGAAGTGCGGTACGCATCATCGCACCGTTGGAGTTACCAATAAAGTGCGTCTCTGATTCTTTGACAAGTAGCCCCACTGCAGCTCGTGTTGTTGGTCCAAGCCCGCGCAATACAGGCAGATTCTCCTTCAGTAGCTCTATAAACTGGGTACGGGCTGCAGCGGGAGTGTGAGAGTCGAGTGCCTTGATCGATAGAAGAGTGAGCAGCGTGTCATCGCTGACTCCACCCAGTGGCCAATCTGCAATTTCAGATAAGCGGCTCTCTACTGTGTAACCCTCTTTGAATTCATATTGCACACCAAATGCGTCTCCTGCCGCATATGCAAAGAGAGCGGTAGCAATACTTACCTGTACTTGTTTATCAATAGGTGAAGTAAAAGATCTGGGAAAGAGGAAAGAGCCGGCAAAATCTGCCAGCTCTTTCCGTGATGACATATCTTTCTACTTAACGTGCTGCAGAAGATCGCTTACGTGAGACCGCATCCACTGTTGCCGCCAAGATCAAAACTCCACCAGTAACAAGGAAGTTAATACCTGCTGGAAGACCAAGGAGACCAAGACCGTTATCGATAATCGCAATTACAAGGGCGCCGACAGCTGCGTGAATTAAGCGACCACGACCACCGAAGAGGCTTACGCCACCAACGACTGCTGCTGCAACGCCAGAGAGCACAATCGCCTTACCGGCCGTTGCCTCGACTGCGCCGATGCGACTGGCATTGAAGATACCTGAGATCACTGCAAGGAATGAGCAGAGCATAAAGGCGATGATGCGAACCTTGACAACTTTGATACCTGCACGACGAGCCGCTTCTGGGTTACCACCGACGGCATAGAGGTGACGACCAAAGAGCGTGCGATCGAGCAGAAGAGTTCCCAGGAATAGAACGGTGATCGCAATCGGTACAACAATTGGTACGCCGCTGATCTCTTTCATCGATGTGCTGCGGTTTAAATTGAGCATAGCAACAAGAGCTGCACCTGCTGCTGCAACAATTGCAAGCTTTGTATACATCAATGAAATTGGTCGGTTAGCTAGACCGCTTCGAGTACGAACAGATCTGTCATAGAAATTAAGTGCAGTCATAATGACAAGGGCTGCGGCTAAGAATGCCCAACCCATCCAAGCAGCAAGGTTGTCATTCATGATCGCTTTAATCTCTGGAACCTCAATACGGTAGAGACCGCCATCACCTAAGAGCGCTAGCTGTAGACCCTGGAAACCTAAGAAGAGGCCCAAGGTAACAACGAAGGATGGAACGCCAACTTTTGCTACGAAGAAGCCGATCATTGCACCGATTGCAGTACCAATAAGAAGTCCGGCGATGATTGAGATGCGCCAATCGATGCCGCCCTTATTTGTCATGAGAATGAAGAGAGCCATCGCCACACCAGATGTCACACCAGCGGAGAGATCGATCTCTGCAATCAAAATCACGAATACAAGAGCCATCGCCAACATCATGAGAGTGGCTGTTTGAGTCAGAAGGTTTGCGAAGTTACCTTGTGTAAAGAAGTATGGATTTAGGACTGAAAAAAGAATTGTGAGAACGAAGAGTGAGAGCACTGAAGGCAGAGCACCCATTTCGCCGCCCTTTA
>Ga0315902_10003768_pt1 | contig 22411 bp, 13 predicted proteins | sample LakEriMetagenome_9_FD_203523 | JGI IMG/M metagenome (GOLD analysis project Ga0315902, IMG submission 203523) | Freshwater fungal communities from buoy surface, Lake Erie, Ohio, United States - Buoy 12 MA117 | ecosystem: Environmental > Aquatic > Freshwater > Lake > Lake biofilm | place: USA... | reverse complement strand
AAGTACCTCGTGACGAAGTTTTGAGCAGAGCTTCGTCCGGATGTGGGGCAATTGCCGAAGGTTCTGGCGGAGACCTTTTCCGAATTCAAAACGCGTGGTGAAGAGCTCGCTGCGGAAATCGCAGTCCAGGAACGTCAGCGACGAGGGTTTGATGAATTGCGGGCGTTGTACGACCTTCCTGGACCGGTGACGACACCGGTGTTGCGGCGTGGGGACCCTCTGGTTCCTGGGACACCTGTGGATCCGGGGGTTCCCTCGGCACTGGAGACTCCCCGCCCGTTTGACTGGATTCCTCCGCCGGCAGAGGCTCCGACTTCCGGGCGGCGACTGGCGTTTGCCCGGTGGCTGACTCAACCCGAGCATCCCCTCACGGCCCGCGTGTTTGTGAACCGCGTCTGGCTGCTGCACTTTGGCGAGGGGTTGGTCTCAACGCCCGAGGATTTCGGGACGCTGGGTTCCGCTCCGAGCCATCCCGAGTTGCTCGACTGGCTGGCGCGGGAGTTTGTTGATTGCGGATGGGACGTGAAGCACTTGCATCGCCTGATGGTCTTGTCGGCCACGTATCGACAGTCATCCACGGTTTCTGGAGAAAGTCTGGCGCGGGGGCAGGAGGCCGATCCCGACAACCGGCTCCTGTGGCGGCAGCGAATTCGCCGTTTGGAAGGGGAAAGTGTACGTGACTCGCTGCTGGCGGTGGCGGGACGGCTTGAGCACCGAATGTATGGGCCGGGGGTTCCGGTGGCCCGTCATCCGGATGGGGAGGTAACTGCGGCCGATCCGAATGCCGACCGTCGGCGGTCGATCTACATCCAGGTTCTACGTTCAAATCCTCTGACCCTGTTGCAGTTGTTCGACACCCCAGTGATGGAGACCAACTGCGTCAGGCGGGCGAGATCGACCGTCTCGACCCAGGCGCTGACGCTGATGAACAGCGAGGCTCTGGTTCGGATGGCCGAGGCGTTCGCATCCCGCGTGCGGTCAGCGGATCGGGGGGCGGGGGTTGCACAGGCGGTCTGGCTCGCCTACGGCCGGCCTCCCACAGCCGAAGAGTTGGCTGACCTGACGCAGTTTCTTGCGAGCCAGGATCCGGATGTCCCGGGAGCGGGTTCCGACGCCGGTGGACAGGCATGGCTGGACCTCTGCCACATGTTGCTGGCAGCGAATGAGTTTGTGTACGTCGACTGAGTGCGGGACCCCGGTCGGGAGCACAAGTGTGTGGCCCCGGGGTCGGGCTGCCTTCGAGACGAGGTGATGCATGGCGATGGAATTTGTGGTTCCGATGGCCCCGCTGGGGATGACGCGGCGCGACATGGTGGCCCGCCTGGGGGGAGGGCTCGGCGGGTTGGCACTGCCGGGACTGTTGCCAGGGATGGCCGCCCCAATCTCGGCTGCGGAGGGTGCGAGATTCTCCGTCGAGCCGCGGGCCTCACACCATGAGCCGCGGGCGACGGCGGTGATCCAGCTATTCATGCATGGCGGGCCGAGCCATGTCGATCTGCTGGATCCGAAGCCCGAGCTGACGAGGCTCGATGGCGAGTCGCCTCCTTCGGAAGTCGCCGACGATGAGAACCGCACAACCTACCTGATGGGGAGCCCGTTTCCCTTCAGCAGGCACGGAGAGAGCGGACTGGAGTTTTCGAGCGTCATGTCGGGGGTGGCCCGTCACGCCGATGACATCGCGGTGATCCGGTCGATGTTCACCGAGCATCGCAATCACGAGCAGGCGATCTGGATGGCGAACACGGGATTGATTGTTTCGGGTCGGCCAAATCTTGGTTCGTGGCTGGCATATGGACTGGGAAGTGAAAACCGGAACCTGCCGGCGTATGTGGCCCTGCCAGATCCGACGGGGATGCCGACCGATGGGGCGCGCAATTGGTCCAGTGGTTGGTTGCCGCCGCTCTACCAGGGGACATCGATTCGCTCGGAAGGTTTGCCGGTGCTGCACCTGCAGCCCAGGCAGCCGCGGGCTCCCGGGGTCGAGGATTCCCGGCTCAACCTGTTGCGGCGGTTGAACGAGCGGCACCGTCAGCAGCGTCCGGCTGAGCTCGACCTCGACGCGCGGATGGAGAGCTTTGAACTGGCAGCCCGCATGCAGCTCGCGGCCACCGACGCCCTCGACCTGGGACAGGAGACCGCGGCCACACAGTCACTGTACGGGCTCGACAATGACGTCAGCCGAAGCTACGGACGGAGGTGCCTGATGGCTCGGCGGCTGGTGGAGCGGGGCGTACGATTCGTGCAGTTGTTCATGAAGGGGCAGCCCTGGGATACTCACAACAGCAACACGGAGGGGACCCGTTCGTGCTGTGCCCAGACCGATGTTCCTGTTGCCGGATTGCTGACCGACCTCAAGCAACGCGGTTTGCTCGACTCGACGCTCGTGTTGTGGGGTGGGGAGTTCGGCCGGACACCGGCCGCCGAGCAGCGGGATGGCAATCGCGCCCGCGGGAACGAAGGACGCGATCATCACCCCTATGGGTTCAGCGTATGGCTGGCCGGGGGGGGTGTGCGTGGCGGGCAGGCGTACGGTGCGACTGATGACTTCGGTTATCGTTCAGTGGTGAACCGAACATCGACCGCCGACCTGCATGCGACCATTCTGCACCTGATGGGGCTGGACCACGAACGGCTGACGTATTCCCACAACAGCCGGCAGGAACGGTTGACCGATGTGTACAAGGCCCGGGTGATCGACGAGTTGCTGCTGTGAACCCTTGGTGCTGTGACCGCAGACGTGCGGCGGGGCCCGGGAGGGGGAGGCCCGATGCCGCGCTGTGATGCGTGCCGGATTGAGGCCGAGTACCCCGAAGGCTTTGTGCGCTGCGGGGGCAGGGGCTGGACGCTGCGCCAATGGTGTCCACCGTGTGCCGACCGGTACCTGACGGGGCTGTGGGGGTTGGCGTTGACGATCTCGGGTTCGCTGCTCCTGGCGGGGGCGTTGATCTCCCGGGAGTCAGGCAACACCTGGTGGCTGCGCGGGCTGTTGGTCCTGGGAGGGGTGTTGCCGGCGGGGCTCGTGGCGGCCGCAGTGCATGTGTTGGGGCACTTCGTGGTGGCCCGGCTGACCGGCTGCGAGGTGCAGCGTGTGCAGATTGGTCAGTGGGGAGGGCGATTGGGGCGTTGGTGGTTTGGTGAAATGGCTGTCGAAGTGCGGACGATTCCCCTGAGGACCAGTTGGGAGGTCTTTCCCCGGGGGGACCGGGGGTTGGCAATGCGGATGGCACTGGTCTGGATGGGGGGCGGTCTGGCGAACCTCACGTTGGCGGTCTTCGCGGGGATCGTGGCCTGGAACAGCACCGGTGGGGGGCTTCAGTCCCTGTGGGGGGCCCTGTGGTTGGTCAACCTGGTGGCGGCCGCAGGTCTGATTCCAATGCATTGGCGGTACGCACATCGTGCCGTCTGGGAAAGTGATGGACGGCGACTGGTGAAGGATTGGCACCGATCGGAAGCCGACTGGGGAGAGCAGCGGCTGACACAAAACTGGCTGGCGGCCGATGCCGCACTGGAGCAGCGCGACATCCGAGTGGCGGAAAAGCGTTTCCGCGAAGGGATGCAGCAGGTTCCCGATGATCCCCGTGGGACTGTGGGACTGGCGATGGTGGCACTGCGGGCCGGCCGGTGGATGGAGGCGCGGGCCCTGTTCCAGGAAGCGGCCGGGCGGAACCGACTGGAGGATCGACGTGAACCTGGGAATGGCTGGCTGCTGCCGTTTGTCGACCTGTTGCTGGCACGTCCCGAGTTGAAGGGGGAGGCGGAACGCCTCTCGGCAGCCGAATATGCCCGAGCCCCCTGGTGGCCCGAGGTCCAGGCGGTGCGCGGGGCGTCTCTCGTGTGGTCGGGACAGACGGCGCACGGGCTGGAACTGCTCCGTCGGGCCGAGGAGGGTGCCTCGGGGGATCGACGGGTGATCCCGCTGGTATTGCAGGCGATGTCGCGATGGTTCGCCGGCGACCTGGAGGAGGCTCGACGAGCGCTGGCCCGCGCCCAGAGAGTCGATCCGCAGAACGAACTGCTGCCGCGTGTCGCCTACCAGCTGGGAGAGCCCAGCCCCGCACTCCCCCTGGCGGGGGCGGTCACGGGTGGGGATTCGCTCTCCTGATCCTCAGGCGAGAATCGGGAGCAGGTCGGATCCGGCGTGCTGGTATTCCCGGGTCACGATGGTTCCGAGCAGCGTTGTCTGTGTGCAGTCATAGATATGCACATCGACGAATCCGCCGATCAGTCGGGGGTTGCCATCAAACACCACGATCCGGTCGCACATGGTGCGCCCGACCAGTTGCGGGTGGTCGTCGCTGCAGGAGTGAACCTCCGGAGATTTGGCGTCGGGAGATGGAGAGGTGGCCTCGACAGGTGTTGGTGTGCCGGCCACCGCCTCTGGGATCGCGAGCGCCCCACCAACTCGAGGATCATCGAGTCCCTCCTTGCGGGCGGTCTTGCTCAGTCCCTCAACGAGAATGGGAAAGTCGCGTCCGATGAGTCCGGCGTTGTCTTCCTCGCTGATCTCGTTCTGCAGGGCCAGCATTTCGTTGTTGCGGCGTCGCTTCACGTCTTCGGGGACGTCGTCGGCGAAGAGTTCGTGGGCCTTGGTCCCGGGGCGGGGGCTGTACTTGAAGATGAAGCTGTTCTTGAACCGGGACTCGCGGAGCAGATCCATGGATTTCTGGAACGATTCTTCGGATTCGCCGCAGAATCCAACAATGAAGTCGCTCGACACCGAACAGCCGGGGACGGTCTCCCGGATCCTGGCCATCATCTCGCGGTATTCGCCGACCGTGTAGCCCCGCTTCATCCGCTTGAGCATTGCATCGCAGCCCGACTGGGCGGGGACATGCAGGTACTTCGAGACCCGGGGGAGATCTCGAACTGCCTGCAGCAGATCATCAGACATGTCCCGGGGGAAGTTGGTGACGAACTTGATGCGTTGCAGTCCGTCGATCTCGTGGAGTGCGACGAGGAGGTCGGAGAGTCGCCAGGTCTGGCCGTCGGCCTGGAATCGGTAGCTGTTGACGGTCTGTCCAAGCAGTGTGATTTCACGGACCCCCTCGGCAGCGAGCTTGCGGGCTTCGGCGAGGACGTCGGCCGGGGGGCGGCTTTGCTCGGGACCGCGGGTGAGGGGGACGACGCAGTAGGTGCAGAACTTGTCACACCCGATCATGATGCGGACGAACGCCTGGAAGGGTGACGGTCGCATCTCGGGATCGCGCAACGGATCATAGCTCTGAAAACTGTCGGAGACCTGTTGCCGGGTCGCATCGCGACGGTCGAGGCTGACAGCCAGGCGGTGCTGCCGGGCCAGGCGTGACTGGTCGATGAGTTCTGGGATCTGGGCGAGTTGGCCGGTGCCGACGACGAGGTCGACATGCGGTGCCCTGCGAAAGATCAGTTCCTGGTCTTTCTGGGCCATGCAACCAATCACGCCGATGACCTGGGCCGGGTGTTGCCTGCGGCTGTGTTTGAGGCGGCCCAGTGCACTGTAGATCTTGTGCTCGGCATGTTCCCGGACCGAGCAGGTGTTGAAGAGAATGGTATCGGCCTGATCGACGTCGGAGGTCAGTTGGTAGCCTTGGTGTCGCAGGGCGGCGACGACAAGTTCGCTGTCCAGCATGTTCATCTGGCAGCCGACCGTCTCGATATACAGCAGGTGGTTGTGCTCAGACATGGGGATCTTCACTGGCCGGGGGGATCACGGACCGGGGCATCACAGCCAAGGAGCCCGATGCGACCGGTCGAGACCCTGCGGAAGGGGGGAGGCGGCCGTCACAGAATCGGGAAATGAAAAACACAGCGGCCGATCCCCGAAATGGCGGGGACCGACCGTTGATGGAATCGGGAACGGGAACCGCTCTCGGAAATCAGACTTTGACCCGTTCGACATACTCGCCCGTGCGGGTGTCGATGCGAACGGTTTCTCCCGTATCAATGAACGCGGGGACCTGGACTTCGGCACCAGTTTCGACGGTGGCCGCCTTGGTGATGTTGCCCGAGGTGTTGCCGCGTACGGCGGGTTCGGTGTAGGTGATCTTGACGTTGACGTGCGATGGGGGCTCGACCTCGATCACCCGGTCATTGTGATAGGTGAGTGTGCAGATCGCGCCGTCGAGCAACCAGACATCCCGACCCTCCATCAGGGAGGTGGGAATGGTATATTGCTCGAAAGACTCCTGGTCCATGAACACCAGGCTCTCCTTCTCCCGGTAGAGGTATTGCCCCTCTCCCTTGCGAACGTCGGCCGCTTCCAGCCCATCGCCGCTCTTGAACGTGCGGTCGATGATGGTATTCTTCAGGAGGTTTCGCAGTCGGCACTTGTACAGAGCCTGGCCCTTGCCCGGCTTGACGAAGTTGACTTCGAGCATGTCGAAGGGATCTCCCTCGATCATGACCTTGATTCCCTTGCGAAACTCTCCGGCGTTGATGGTGGGCATCAGTCTGGTTCCCGCATCCGTTCCTTGAGGACAGCAACTCCTGGACGATTCGCATCGCCCCTGTCTGGTTGCACGGCTGAAACTTGTCGTTCACTCGTCTGTGAACAGAACCCGAAGATAGCAGAGCCCTTGCGTTCGTGCCAACCCCATCCCCCACTGTGGGACCGGCTTCAGAGCCTGTCCGGCCAACGAGTTGTGACGACCGGACCATTCTGACCTGGAGCTGGCAGAGGCAATTGGCCGCGGCGTTGAGAACGCCGTCCGACTTGCTGTCGGCGCTGGGGCTTCCGGCAGACGTCCCGGAGGGGGGACTGGCGGCCGCCGCGGAGTTTCCGGTGCTGGTTCCGCACAGCTTTCTGTTCCGGATGGAGAAGGGAAACCGCGACGATCCGCTGTTGCGACAGGTTCTGGCCGTGAAGGACGAACAGTTGTCGCCCCCTGGCTTTCGTGCCGATCCGGTCGGTGACCAATTCGCCGAACGAGCCCCGGGGATGTTGCACAAGTATCACGGGCGGGTCCTGTTGATCACAACCGGTACCTGCGCGGTTCACTGCCGTTACTGCTTTCGGCGCCATTATCCCTACGTCGAAGCACCACATCGGCCGGACGAATGGGAGCCGGCGTTCCGGGAAATCGAAGCCGATCAGTCGGTTGAAGAGGTCATTTTGAGTGGCGGCGATCCACTGGTGCTGTCGGATGAGCGCCTGGCTTCGCTCTGGTCCCGCCTGGAGTCCATTCCCCATGTTCAACGGGTGCGGATTCACTCGCGGCTTCCGATCGTGCTACCCGCTCGGGTGACTGACCGACTGCTTGATCTGCTGCGAGGGTCACGATTGCAGTCGATCGTCGTGGTTCACGCAAATCATGCGCGAGAGTTGGAGGGGGACTGTGGAATTGCACTTCGCCAATTGACATCGCGGGGCGGAATCATGGTGCTCAACCAGGCGGTTTTGCTGGCTGGTGTGAATGACACAGTTGCTGCTCTGGAGACCCTGTCCCAGTCGCTGATCCGGCTGGGGGTGATTCCCTACTACCTTCATCAGCTGGATCGGGTGCTGGGGGCCGCTCATTTCGAGGTGGCGGTCGCACGGGGACTGGAATTGATGGAGTCGCTGCGGGTGCGGCTGCCCGGTTATGCCATTCCGCAATACGTTCGGGAGGTTCCGGGAGAACTGTCAAAGCAGCCGCTGTGGAATGTCCCCAGTGCGGGTTGAAAAGGACCGTTGCAGGGACGGGTCATGCCGATGACTGAGAAAAATTCCATTTCATGCAGCCTTGAAAACACCAAACCCCGGTCTGATCTTGCGATCAGCCGGGGTCTGGGTTTGCTTCAACTCAGGTCTGCAGGACTTGCGTCCTCACAGATCGCATTAGTTGCAGGCCGAAGCCCGGGGAGCACAGCAGCTGGGGTCAACCGGAGCGGCACAGTGGGGGCCGGCATAGGGGCCGACAGCACCCACGGCGGGAGCACAGCCGGTGGCGGCAACCGCGGCGGGGGCACAGGCCACAGCCGAAGGAGCACAGCCGACGGCGGCGGGAGCCGCACAGGTCGCAGCGACAGCGGCGGGGCCGCAGCCGTTGCCAGCACCAACGTTGTTGGCGATCACGGCGGGAGCACAGCCGATCCCGGCGGGAGCGGCACAGCTCGCGTCAACAGCGGCGGGAGCGCAGCTGGCGATCGCGGCGGGAGCCGCACAGGTCGCGGCGGGAGCACAGGTCGACCCGCAGCCACGGTGGCATCCACCGAGTCCACGCAGGCCGCTCAGCAGGCCGCAGCCCGAGTTGCAACCGGTGTTGCACTTCGGACGATGGCACTTCTGCTTGCAGCACTTCGTGCGAGCGGGACGGCACTTCGCCTTGTGGCAGCAGCTCGGAGCCGAAGCGGCGTACGAGGGAGCCGGAGCACAGCAGCTGGGCGCGGGGGCGGCACATCCGTGGCTGGCGGAGACTTCAGCAACTCCGGCACACACGAACAGAACCGCGGCAGAGAAAGTTGTCCACTTCATGTCTGGTACTACTCCTGGAAAGGCAAATCTGGAACGGAGACTGTGGCGAACCCGAGAGACACAGGTGAACCAAACCGTAACCAACCGTTTGCAGGGCGGAGGCGTGGTTGCCGTCTTGGCGACCTGAATCTCACACCCAATTTTTCGTCCTCCAGGGCGGTGCCCCATCATGCGAAAGAGCTTCGTTTCGACCGGTCCAACGGGGGAGGTACGGTTGTGTCGAACGCTCCGCGCTTCCGGGGGATTTGCGACTCGCACAACCTGACCCGCTTGACCAGTCGTCATGGTTTATCGAGAAATGCCGGGAGAATGTCCGATTGGGGCAGGGATCGGTTGTAGCAATGGAGCGACTCGCGGAGGCTGTGGCGGCCATCGCCCTTCTGGCGGTGATGCTGGGACCCCTGAAGTCACTTTGGCAGGGGGTTCAGGGGACGGCATTGCGGATGGCCTGGCCCTGGTGTGCGGTCGCTTGGGGGACGTGGGGAGCGGCACTTGTCGTCCGCATCACCGGCGTTGGCGAGGCTGGGCTGCAGCATGCATTGTGGTACGTGGCGGCGATCGCAACGCTGGCCCCTCTGGTGGCCATTCTCGGGGGGCGATGGCCGACGTCCCGAGTCTGGAGCCTGTTTGTTGTCCTCCCGCTGTTGCTGGTGCTGTTATGGCCGGTGGTGGCCGTGATCGTGGGCCTCGCCCGCTGGGATCGTTTCGAGCTGGAAGCCCCGATGCTGTTGGGCAGTCTGCTCGTTTCTGTCATGGGCTGGGGGAACTACATTGGCTCTCGTTGGACCATGCCCGCATTGGCGGGATTGGTCGGACAAATCGCACTTCTGATCTCGTTGACCCCGGAAATTGCAGCGGATTCGTTGAGTCCCGATTCCTGCTCGCTGTTGTTGTGCGGGATCTTGTGTGCAGGAAGCTTGTGGGTTTGGTATTGGGGTCGGCAGTCGTCGCAATACCTGGCGTACGAGGAATCTGCCTGGATCGAATTTCAGCAATTGTTTGGAATCGTCTGGAGCCGGCGGATCCAGGACAGGGTCAATGAAGTGGCCCGTGAGAAAGGTTGGAAAGTCCGCCTGGGAAGTCGGGGCTGGCTGGATGGCAACGGACAGTCCGTGTCATTGAGCGGGGTGGAGACCGGAGAGGGCCTCGAACCTCGCGGTTTCCTGGAATGGCTTCTGCAAAAATTTGTCGAACCGGGCTGGATCGCGGCTCATCAGCCACCGGAGCAGTAGTCTCTCTTGGATTTTCGACACCAGGTTCGTCTTGGCACCGGGCGCACGAGGCTTGTTGGGGCGCCGTTGACAGACGGCGTTTGTGACGCCAGGTCCGACTTCGAGAGCCAGTTCGGATATTCATCTCCCGGTCGATACCACGAGCGGGATTGAGTCTTGCCTGGGTTGCAGAAACTGAGGGGATTGTGTTTCCACAACCCCGATGGAAAGACTCTCAGGGAAGTTGTCCAGATCGAACGGGTGGGAGCCCGAAGTCATGCCTCTTTTACGTTTGTCGCTTGAGTGGTGAAAAATCTCCGTGCGCAAAAAAAAGACCGGCCCATCGTGCGGCAGTAAGATCGCACGACAGCCGGTCTGGAATCGAAGCCTCCCCTGCGGGAGGTCTGATCGGTGATCGCGTGGACGCGATCTTGTTTAAAACAGGGAAGACACCCAGGTTGGTCAGGAGTGACTCGTGACAGCCCGCTTTGGGACGCGATCAGGGAAGCGTGGCGAACTGTGCGGGCGCTGCGACAAACTGCTGCAGTGTCGTGTTCGAAGAAAACAGATAGAGGCGGTTGCGGTACCAGGCAGCGTGTGCCAGAGATCCCGCGACGCCCCGGTCTCCCTCGGAAAGGCGGACGATATCCTGTCCACCGACAGCGGGGACGTACAGGCGTGGATTGGCTTCAAACGCCTGCTGGGCCTCAGCTGACGAAAATTGATATTCCCTCCCCGCAAACACCGAGGTGAACTCGTTGGACGAGGGAATCAATTCCCGCTGATCGGCCAATGCGACTGGGCAATAGCCGAGGAAACCACTCCGACTGCCACGGAGATTGGAGATCGCACGTGGGGCCTTGATTGGAGTCGCTTCGAGAGAGCGTTTTGACGAAGTTCCCTGCGGTTGATTCAGAGGCCGCTGGCGGATTGGTTGGCTTTCGAGAGTCCGGGGATCCAGTGTCCGTCCGGTGTAGGGAGAATCAAAGCTGGACTCCAGTTCCTGCTCGGCACCGTCCAGGGCGTCGGTTGTCCCGGTCGATTCCTCAGTCAACTCATCTTCGGTTTCGGCATCATCCATCGAATCCAGAGGTTCATCGGCCTCAATAGACAGAGATTCGTCACCATCGGCCGGGGGAGCCATGGGCGTCGATGTTGTTGGCTCGCGGCGGGCGGTCGTCGTGATGCGGCCCTGTGCGGCGACTGACTCCCGTGTCGTGGAACGTCGAGACAAAGGTGCGGGGTCGTCCGGGAGGTCGAGAGAGTCGCGGCCTTCGACACTGCCACGTTCGAAAAACTCTCCCGCTTCGTCAGGGGAGGGGGGAAGGACGACTTCCTTGGGGCTGGTGTCAGCGGGAGCCAGGGCGACTGGTTCCCGTCGTCGGACTCCTTCGGTCGTTGACTTGGGGGCCGAGAGATTCGGGGTTTTGCCTCCAAATGCCTCAACCGGTCGTTGCTTGATCGGGGTGAGGTCCCGCTGGGTCAGCAATTCCGAGTCTTTCTTTTTCGATTTCGCGCCGGTGACGCGTGAGCTACGGGGCAATTCTTCTGGGTCAGGCTGTGCATCCCGTCCCCGTCCAAACATCCGGCCGAACAGTCCTGGGCGGGCGTCGGCTGTACGCGTGGGGGCCTGTGAACGCCCAGAACGTGTGGAGTCACCATCGCCGTAATCGTCGCTGAGGTCCGCCTCGACCCCATCGTCACTACGACCTTGGTCCCCCGAGTCCAGAGTGGCGCGACCGGTAGCCGGGGGGGCCGTGGGGCGACTGGAGGAGCGGCCGAAAAGACGGCGCCCGAACTGGGCTTCCGCAGTGCTGTGGGAGGACACCACAGCTCCGCAGGCGAGGGCGACAATCGAGAGTCGGCTGACGACTCGGGAGACGTGGGTCATGGTCGAAAAATCCCCTCCTGGGAAGCGTGCACGGCAATGGCACGGGCACTGTCTGTCGAACGCCTTCCCCTTGGATATCGGGATTCCTCCCGGCACGAGGTTGGCAGAACAGTGGATTTGGTGAGACCGGGCTGAGAGTCGACTTGCTGAGCTTCCCTGACCGGAAAAGTTTGCCGAAACCACAAGGTTTCTCCCAATCTCTGGATGTCGGGGTGTGCACTGGACAAGCGAGGCGATGTTCGCGAGAACGGAGATGGCACTTGCCGGGCAGCGCGTCCCGGGCCTGCAAGCGGGGGCCCGATCTCTGGAGTGGGTTGGATTTGCGGCAGGAGAAAACGATGTCGAGGATTGAGAGAGAACTGTTGGCTGGCGGCCGGGGGACGGATGAACAACCGATTCACGTCCTGGTCCAGGAACGGCGTGGAATTGTCGCGAGATTCCTGGGTTGGCTGTTTTGGCTCATGTTGCTGGCATCGCTTGGCTGGAATTTCTGGATGTACCAGGGCTATCGCGATTATTTTGCCCGCAGCGATCCTCCCAGCGAGCGATTTCATTCGGGCGATCGGACATCACGCGACAAGATTGCCATCATCCGGGTCGAAGGGACGATCATGCCCCCGGTGACCGGACGCGTCCTGGAATCGATCCGCCAGGCCAAAGAGGACGACCAGGTGAAGGGAGTGCTCCTGGTGGTTGACAGCCCGGGAGGTCTCGTGACCGACAGTCACCAGATCTATCACCGGTTGCGGGAGTTGACCGCGTTCAAACCGGTCTATGTCTCCATGGGGAGTCTCGCTGCATCAGGAGGCTACTACATCTCGATGGGAGCGGGACCGGAGGCAAAGATTTTCGCCGAGCCAACAACCTGGACAGGTTCGATCGGGGTGATCATTCCCCACTACGAAGTCGCGGGGCTGGCCGGGCAACTGGGGATCGAAGCGGCCCCCCTCAAGACTGGCGAGTTCAAGGACGCGCTCAGTCCGTTCCGGAAGATGACCGAGCGGGACCGTGAGGTCTGGGAAAAAATTCTGGATCAGTCATTTCAACAGTTTTTGGAGGTGATCGACCTCAACCGCAGTGGGCTCGACCGTGAGCAGGTGCGGGCTCTGGCGACCGGCCAGATCTACACGGCCAAGGATGCACTGGAAAACGGTTTGGTGGACGCTCTGGGCTACGAGGAAGATGCCCTCGATGCGTTGCGGAAGCAGCTGGGGCTGACGCAGGCGCGGGTGGTCACCTACGAACACCGCCCCGGCCTGCTGAGCGTGGCCCTGCGATTTGTGAAGCCAGCCGAACCGGTCTCGCCCTGGCAATCTTTGGTGGACTCGGCGCTGCCACGAGCGATGTATTTGTCTTCGTGGCCCGCGCTGCCGCGTTCGGAGTGACACAGGCCTGCCACGTGCCGGGGGCGAGGCCCCGCGGGGCGACAATCAGCCCGCAGGCTCGCATATGAGCTGGATCAGGACTCGCCTGGGGCGGCGTCCCTCGTCTCGGTCCGACTCCGGCGATGGGACGGGAGCCGTGTCGGCCAGGGGAGGGGGCGGTTCACCGGGTTGGTGCGTGTGACTGGACGGGGCCGTCTCACTGGACTGGGCCTTGGCTGTGGGGCTCTCACGCAACCCTCTCGCCGCTCGGGCGGGTTGGTCTGCCAGGGCGGGAGCTCGTTTGGCCTCGGCGGCCGGGGCGGCACCCAGTGCCGGTCCCTTCTGACGGGGCCGGCCGGCCGTGGTTGCGGGGGAAGCGGTCGCCGGGGCCGTGGCGCCTGATGAATTGGCCAGAGAATCGGGGGGCAACCACGCCATGGAGCCCCGGGAACGCGGCTGCCCCTCCGGGGTCCCGCGGCGAAGGGTGTTGGCCGCCACGTTCTTGGTCGCGGCCTGCGGCTCTAACTGATGGGTCCGTTCGATGCCCGACGTCCCGGCTGGGCTCCAGGACTCCTCCAGGTTGGCAAGGGACTCGCCGAGGGACCGGTTCAGTTCCGCGGAGAGTTGATTGAGCTCGGTTTGAGCCACCGCCTCAATCTCTTCCTCCAGTTGCGTTTGCTCCAGGTTCTGCAGCAGCTGTTCGAGCGATTGCACAATGGCCTCGCTCTCTCCCACCACCAACAACAACATCGGGTCGGCGGGGCTGGCTGTGGTTCGCAACCCGGCACCCGGGGCCCCAGCCGTCGCCGGAGGGGGACTCAGTGAGGCGGGGGGGCCCTCCGCCAGTTGACGACCGTCGGTGACTTGGGTGATCAAATGCTCTCCGAAGGCCCGTTCGGTCAGATCCATGGCCTCGCTTTCAGTCGGGGAGTTGGCCCCTCGCTGAGGAACACGGATTCGAATGATCGCCAATTCCTCCGATGGAATGTCGTTGAGTCGGGCCACCAGGGACTCACGCGTTGCCAGGCCGGGGGACGATGCGGCGGCGGTGAGCTTCGCCGAGGGGGCCAACTCGGCGAACGGCGAACTGTCGGCTGGAGTGCGACTCGGGGCCACAGCCGGTTGCCAGCGGGCGACCAGAACCGCCACGCCGGCGAGCGAGGCCACGAGCCACGCCAGTCGACGCGGGAAAAACCCTGGCGGACGACCGGGTTTCGGCAACTCCGTGTGGGGCAGGGGAGCCAGCTTCGGGTCGGGAAGATCCGCGATGAGACGGCTGGCAAAATCGGCTGGCAGGCGCTCGACGGGCAGAGACTGCAGCAGTTGCGAAAGGCGCTGGTATTCGTGCAGGCGTACGGGATCTGGTTCCCGCAGACCGGGATTGCCCTGTGCAACCCCATGTTCGGTTGAGAGCTCACGGTCGAACCACGCCGACTGCCATTCCTCCAGGGGATCACCCGGAAGATTTCGAGGGGCGGGATCAGGGGGCAGGGTCATCGCACATTCTCGGCTTGGAGGCGTACGGCGAGACGCTGCCGCAACTCTTCCCGCGCCCGAAAGATCCGACTGCGGACCGTTCCGATGGGGCAGTTTTGCAACTCGGCAATCTCTTCGTACTTCAGTCCTTCGAGTTCCTTCAGCACCAGGGCGGTGCGGAACTCCTCGGGCAGTTGGTCCAGGGCCTGACGCACAGCGGCCTGGGTTTCCTGAACTTCGAGGGGACCTTCGGGGGGGAGAGACAGGTGGGCAGGATCTGACACGTCACCGCATTGATCACTTAGGGCATCCAGAGAGGCCACACTTCGACGCCTTCGCCGACTGTTGATGGCGGCGTTGAATCCAATGCGGAACAACCACGAGTAGAAGGCCGAACGACCGCCAAACAAATGCAGCTTCTGAAATGCGGTCAGAAACGTTTCCTGGCAGGCGTCCTGGGCATCCTCGGACGATCCCAGCACCGAACGCAGTGTTCGAAACAACCGGTCCTGGTGACGTATGATCAGGTCTCCGAAGGCGCGGCGGTTTCCCTGCCGGGCTTCTTCCACCAGTTCCTGATCCGTTTTGATCACCATCGCTCCGACACTGGGTGAGGAACTTCAGTTCGACGCTGGAATATCCCGGAAAGTTCCAGAAAAATTTCGCGTCGCGCACCGCGGACGTCCTGGACCCACCCCCGCTGATCAAGCAGTCAGAGTCTCCACAAGGAATTCGTAGTTTAGCCCATGCTGTTCGGGATGTTCCAGTCGAACCCGTTGCCGGACAATCGGTTGCAGACAACACCAGCGGCCGGTTCTGGCAACTGCGGCGACTGCCATTCGGCAGGTCGCAGACGTGTTTCGGCACTGTTGTGGGCGGGTGCCTCGCGTCGAATTCGGCCGGCGTTCCCGGGCCCCGCACCCGGTTCGTCGCCAACGTGAGCGGGTCCTTCAGGAAGGGGCGGCAACGCTGCTCCGGCCAACCGTCTGTGGTCTGCTCCATCACGTCCCTCGGGCGTGCCGGCCGCAACCTGAGCGGCCGCGTCATCAGACCCCAGCGGCGATTCTCCGCGGTCTTTCACGTCTGGTCGTCAAACACGAGCGCTGCCAGCTGCGGGCGTCACTGCCTTTCCACAGAATCAGAGAGACTGCAGAGAACCGCGCGCGACAATCCGACCATCGAGCGAATGGTCGATCGGTCGGATCTTCAGGTCGTTGGACTGGAGGCAGCGGAACGCCCGCTCGACACGGCACAACGGCTGCGACGCCCCCACCAAACGTTCGGCGCTCATCGCCTTGGCGGACACCGTTGTGTGGATGGCAGAGATCCCATCCCGTTACGCCTCGGCGGAGATCCCTGGCTTCGTCGCATCGCCACGACACGCCGTTTTTGGGAGTGTTTCCCACGAAGTGCTGTCTCATTTTTGAAGCGGTTCCGGACCCGCCCATACGCATCGAGACCTCCATCGCCCCCCTCATCCACACAGGCTGAATGGTTCCAAACAACCAAAATTCAAGTGTCTGTGCAGATTGCCACTATGTCTTTTCTGAACGACAAGATAATGATCGAAAATGCGTCATGGACGGTCAGTGAAGGCTCAGACCTGCGCCGGTGGTCGGTGTGCCGTGTAGCACCGCCGTCCGACTGACTGTCGATACACTCCTTCCAGAGTCCCCTGCGATGATGCCTTCACGATTTGGCAAGCGGTGTTTGAAGCGGCAGTCCGGTTCGAAGCATCCGCCGATTGGACAACCCCGAGGGGGGACTCTCACGCAGGTGGCCGATTGGTTCCGCCAGGTGTCGGCCCGCGCGGGAGAGCAGACGTCGCTGTCCGTCCTGCTGGCGCGGCTGGAACGGCAGGTGGTGCGGGCCCGGCGGTTCCGCCTCTACCGCAGTCTGCGTCGCCGTCCCACCGAGGTGCTCGAACCCCGGTTGCTGTTGTCGTCCCCCCAAATCAAGGTTGAGTCGCAACACGACGGCCAGTACTGGTCAATCCGGTTCGTGAACATGCCCGACGGGGTCTCCATCGGAACCGCGGACCCCGACCCGAACGATAGCCTCCCACAGGATTGCCTGTATTACGCCGATACAAACGGCAAGCACTTCGACATCGACTGGGGTGATCAGAATCGGTCGGGCTATTTCGATCTCGCCGACGTGGTCAACAACCCAGTCACCAAGCCGCTGTACATCAGTGACCTCGATGGGACCGACACTTTTGAATTCGACAACTTCAACACCTATGGCCGATCTTTTTATGTCTTGCAGGAGCACTCGCAACTCAACGATGTGGACGATCCGCCGGTGGTGATTGAGGAGCACAATAATTATTTGGCGGAGCCGAATATCGGCTCCAAGATCCTGCAGGTCTCCGGAATCATCGACACCAATGTGAAGCCCGGCACACAGGCCGTTGCGAGCGCGGGCAACATCGGACTGTTTTCGAATCAGCAGGTCACGATTGGCAATGCGAATGGATCTGCTCAGAACACCGGACTGAAAGGCCGGGAGATCACGGTCGCGACTTGGGCATTGGGTACACTCAGCGCGAGAAAACCAGAGGTGACTGTCACCCACGCCACCATCGACGGGGCCGACGTGTCGCTGACGGCGTACTCGCGTGACCTCGATTTCAAAAAGCAGGTTGTTCAACTTGACTTCAAACAAATTGCAGTCACGGTCGAAGACTCCACTGTCACCGCGAAAGGGGCAGTCACCATCTCCGCCATCCAGGACGATTCGATCGGTTTTGGTGACGGCAATTACAACTATGCCGCCTCCCAGATGATTAGTGGTTTGAAGGGGTGGTTGGGAACGATTCCTAGCCCCGCCGACGGTGGTGGTTGGCGAACGATTTTTAATGGTGAGAATGCTAACTCGTGGTTTAAGTTTGTCAACGTCTTCAACTTTGGCCTCAGGGCCGCTGAATCCAAGGTGTCTCTGGACGGTGCGACGATTCAGGCCGATGGGGCGGTTTCCGTGGGCAGCACGGCGAATGTCGCCACCAGTCTCACCAGCATTCAAACCAAGGATTTTGATAACTATTTTTGGGCAGTTGTTTTGGCCATCTCCAAATCCACCGCCGCAACCGACGTCACAGACACCACCATCACCTCGTGGAATGACTCAGTTTCGATTACTTCCTACGCCAGTGCCAAAGCCAGTTCGATGGCCCGCGCACTGGCTGGATATCGCCCGAATGTGCAGCCTGCTCCACCAGGTGACGCCAACCCCCCGGTCCCCACTGAATTCAAAAGCAACGCGGCCACCAAGACGATTTCAGTGGCCATCTCCTGGACCGATCTCACATCTCAGACGACGGTCGACGAAAACAGCAAAATCAGCGCCGGCACGTGGGCCAGCATTACCTCCGACGGCACCGTCAGCAACAACTCCACCACCAAGTCGCGATCATTCAATGATGGCTCACTCGGGTTGTCTATCTCCCTCGGAATAGATTCGTCCACCGTTCAGACCACCGTCAAGGGAATTGTGCAGTCGGGAATTTCTCTACATTCCGCTACTCCGCCGGTCATCCGGCAAAGCCTCGTCGATGCCACGGCCGCCAGCCTGTTGCCCACCCCCTCCGACACCGATTTTCTCCCCCTGCACGTCAACCCGGGCGAGTCCCTCCCCTTTCAGCCCGGCGACTGGGTCTCGAACCTGCTGGATCCGAATTCGCCCCTCCCCGAAATCGGCCCCGTCGCCGGCGCATCCAGCCTCACCGCCGGAGACTCGTACTACGTTGTCGATACCGCCAACAACCAGTTGCAACTCGCCTTGGGCCCCTCTCTCGACCTCAACCTCCCCCGCGACGACTCCCAGGGGCAACCAACGGTCATTCCCCTCTCGACCCGACAGACCCTCTCGGTGCAGGTGACCCGCGCCGCCGACGACACCCTCGACCCCGCCACTCCCAACCGCCCCGGTCCCGGCTACCTCTACCTGCCCGATCACTTCCTCACCACGGGCCAACTTGTCCGGTACGCCCACCTCGACCTCCCCCCCGACGACCTCACCGCCGCCAGCACCCCCCTGTCGATCCCCTACGCCAACTGGGCCCCCAGCGAACCCCGCAACACCACCGACGAAGAAGACGCCCTCGGGATGAACCCCGACGGAACCTGGCAGGCGGTCGCTGGCTCGACCAACCGCGGGTATGTGCTCTTCAAGGTCGACGGCACCTACACCTACCGCCCCGATCCGCTCTCGTTCCCCGACGCCCGCGTCGATGCCTCCAACAACGGGGGCTTCGTCGCCTTCCCGACCGATGCCGCCAGCAATGCGGCCATCCTCGCGGCGGCCGCCGGGAACCCCATCTGGCTGAACGCCTCCGACAGTGTCGAGGAGGGAGTCTGGGACGCCGTCGACACCACCCGCTTCTTCACCGCCGACAGCACTCCCGCGTCGACGCCCTACGCCCACTGGGCCACCGACCCCGCACAGGTCAACGATCCCCAGAAAGATCTGCTGGTCATGAATGCCGACGGCACCTGGCAGGCGGTTCCGGCCACCGACGGGGCCCGGCACGGCTATGTGCTGTACAAGTCGGACCAGACTTACACCTACGTCCCGGGCCCCTTCACCCGCCCCGACGCCGACGCCGACGCCACCCGCCGGGGGGGGTTTGTGTCGTTTCCCAAAAATGCCGCCGACAACGCGGCCATCCAGGCCCAGGCGGCGGGCAACACCGTCTGGCTCAACGCCTCGGACAGTGCCGAGGAGGGGCTCTGGACCTTCTGGGACCGCGCTTCGCTCGACTCGCAGATTGGTGGGTTGACCCCGGGTTCCAATTACTACGTCATCCGGTACGACAACAACTTTTTCCAGTTGGCCGCCACTGCCACCGACGCCGCCAACAACCTGCCCCTCGCGCTCCCCGCGTCGACGCAACTGCAAGACAACTTCCTCACCTGGACCGAGGAGGTGGCGTTCGACCCCAATCAGCTGGACGAGACCACCAACCGCCTCCGCGTCGACCTCTCGCAGGTCCCCGGCATCCAGACCGGAGACAAGGTGGTGTACCACGTCGATCCGACCGTGGTCCGGTACGCCCCGCAGCCAGTCAATCTCGTCGTGCAGCCCACCACCGAGGTCCTGCTCAGCCCCACGCAATCAACCACTGTCGACGTCAGTGTGTACGATGCCGAGAACAGCCTCTGGGTGTTCCCCAACCACCAACTGCAGACCGGCGATGTGCTGTATTACCACACCCTCAACGACTCGGTGCCGCTGAACAGCATCGACTATGGCACCAATCCCGACGGCGAGGCGGTGATCATTCCCGAGGGGCAGAAACTGTACGTCATCCGCCTCGATGACGACCGCCTCCGCCTGGCCCGCACCGCCGACGACGCCGCGTCGGGCCGCTTTCTCGAGTACGCCGACATCCCCGATTCCCCCACCTACTCGTTCACCACCAGCCCCAACAGCGGCGGCTTCACGTTCAATCCCTTCGACAACGTGGTGCTGCCGAATGTCGACCTGTGGCTCGACACCATCTGGGTGGACGATCCCTCGGGGCTGGCGACCGGGCAGCGGGTCACCTACCAGGCCGGCCCGGGCAATGCGCCGATCGGCGGACTGGTCTCGGGAACAGACTATTACCTCGTGGTCGACGGCGGGTCGGCCGTCGGTCTGGCCGACTCGTGGCAGCACGCCCAGGACGGGGTGCTGATCGACCTGACCGACACGGGCACCACGCCGGGAGGTAACCACACGCTGACCGCCTGGGGTCTCGATCCGCTGCACGACTGGATGATCACCCCGGGACACGGCTTGCAGACCGGGCAGCCGGTCACCTTCCAGGCGGGTGACGGACAGACGGCCGGGCTGACCGAAGGTCAGGTCTACTATGCCGTGCGGCTGACCGACAGCCAGTACCGGCTGATGACCACCCGCGAGGGGGCACTCGCCGCCGGCAGTCTGCCCGCCAGCAGCACCGCGCCCGCGGGTGCGGTCGACCTGCAACCGTTCAGTCCCCAGGCGGCCGACGCGTCGGTGGGGTTCGAAAGCGGCACGATTGTGCAGCTGTTCAATCCCTCGCTGACCGCCGCGGTGGTGAATCTCGACGACAACACGCTGGGGGCCGGCCCCGGGTGGACCACCGGCATGCGGGTGGTATACCGCGCGGGGGGGGGAGAGCCAATTGGCGGCCTGACCGATGAGGCGACCTACGTGGTGATCGCGCTGCCGGGCGACCAGATCGCCCTGGCCACCTCGGCCGAGAACGCCGCCCAGGGCGTGCGCATTGATTTGACTTCGCGGGGCAGTCTGGGGCTGACGGGGCACTTCCTGCGGGTGGTGCCCGACGTGGAACTGGCGGGAGACGAGCAGCCAACCTGGATGTTCGACCCCACCCAGGTTCCGCCCGTCGACACGGCGGGGGATGTGTTGCGGATTTCGCGGCACGGGTATGTGGCCGGACAGACGGTGCGTTACCTCGCATGCGACGGGACGGCGCTGGGGGGGTTGGAATCGGGGCGGGAGTATGTGGTGCGGGTGGTGGATGCCGACCACTTCCAACTGCTGGGCAGCACGGGAGACACGACGGCGATTGACCTGACCGATCGCGGAACCGGGGGGCGGCATGGGTTCGAGGTGCCGCGGGTGATTGCGCTGGCCGACGTGAGCGTGGCCGGTCTGGTGTCGGGGCAGGAGTATGCGGCGGTGGTGGACCGGGGGGGCCAGGATGGATTGTTGCGGCTGACCAACGATTGGGGGGAGGCACTGGACGCGAGCCTGCTGCATTACGACCTGTCGGGATCGGCGACCGGGTTCCGCAATGTCTTCCGGAAAACCGCGCCGCCACAACTGGGCGGTGCACCCAAGCCGGGTCCCGATTCCAAGGACATCACCATCACGAGTACGTTGACCGCCTCCAACTCTTCGTATGCGTCTCCCTCTCTGGGAGGGGATGCAGAATTCTGGGAGGTTTTGAGTTATCCCGAGTACACGTTTAATGCGGCATTCGGGGGAGTCGAGAATAAAAGCGCCCTTAGATCCGGATGGAACAGTTTGAAAGGCGAAAATCCGGAAAATCGTTTTCCTGCGGCCCAGGCGCGCCACGATTCGTGGTCCGGCGCCTTTGCCATTGCCTGGGTGGATCACACAGTGACCACAACGATTTCCCCGGGAGCGAAAGTGCAGTCACGGGGCGAACTGGTGATCGATTCCACGATTGCGCAGTCAGGCACGGTGCACACCTGGGGGGGCGTTGCAGCCAAACGAAATGCAACAGGCAAAGCAATTTCCGGGGGATTTGCGTTTCTGAGGCATACGAATACCGCCCAGACGCTGATTGGCGACACATCAGACTCGCACCGCGTCATCCTCGATGCGGCAGGTCAAATGGACCTGACCTCGCATGTCACCTACGCCCGGGGAACACCGTATAAATCTTTCACGAAATCGTGGAATTTCGACGGCATTGGTGGGGTTGTCGCAGAATTATTGAACTTGTTTTCCTCTCAAGCTCCCGCATTTCTCTCAAGCCTCGGTCTGGGCGGCTATCTGAATGCCTGGGCCCAAACGACCAATACCACGGAGATTGGTGAGCGCAATACTAATGCGGCCGAATCCTCCTTGGTCATTTCGGACGTCACCTCGATCTACCGGGTCACCAACGAAGTCACGCTTGGGAACACCAACATCAATCAGGATCAATCCTACATCGGTGGGACGCAAAGCGTCCGCATCGACGCCCAGACCGACATGACCCTGATCACCCTCGCCGGGATGATTGGGGTTGATTTGCATTTGTTCAAGATTTTTTTCGGTAGGGACGACTTTCTGGACGGATTGAGAGTCGCCGCTCAGAATTTCGATGCGGTACGGGGCAGTGCGTCCGGCACTGGTGGGGCGAGGGGCGCGGCTGTCAACCTGATGCAACGGCATACCACGACCCGCGCGCGGGTCTTGGGGACATCCAAGATCGCCACGTCTGCTGGCGGGAAGCTCACCGTCAATGCACAGGAGATTGGCAAGCAGACTGTCCTCTCCCAGTCCGGCGCCCGCGCTGGAGGAGGTGGCGAGCAGG
>Ga0315902_10003767_pt1 | contig 22415 bp, 24 predicted proteins | sample LakEriMetagenome_9_FD_203523 | JGI IMG/M metagenome (GOLD analysis project Ga0315902, IMG submission 203523) | Freshwater fungal communities from buoy surface, Lake Erie, Ohio, United States - Buoy 12 MA117 | ecosystem: Environmental > Aquatic > Freshwater > Lake > Lake biofilm | place: USA... | reverse complement strand
ATACAATTTTTGGCAATAGTGGCGCTGACACCCTGAGCGGAGGAGCAGGCAACGATGTATTTGTGTATAGGTCGGTGAGCGATTCGCTGCCAACCTCATTCGACTACATTCTTGATTTTTCGGCAGGGGACAAGATCGATCTCAAGGGTATTGATGCCAATGCTTCGGTCGCTGGCGATCAAGCCTTTGTTTTCAGCATTACAGGGAGTTCTAAAAACGCGGTGTGGTGGGATTCGGGTAAACTTTTTGGCGATGTCAACGGTGATGCGGCAGCTGATTTTGCTATTCACGTTTCCCTGACAGGCTTATCTGAGTTAAAGTCGGTAAATGTAGTACTTTAGCTGCCAATCCATTCGTCCTGCGTGCGTCAAACTTGCTCATGCAAATCTCTAGCCGCCAGTTGGCAGAATTTTATTATTTAAGCCTCAGAAAAGAAGCATTGACCTATGTCCGGCATGTACCCGAACAGGGGCACCGAGCCGCGAACATGGCTACCACCAACCTTCTCCAGAATCTTTTTTTTGCCATTTGCGAGCAGCTTCAAATCAAACGGTTCTTCGAATTAGGCGCTCATGAGGCTACAGCGAGCCGCGTTCTTAAAAGCAAAATACCATCACTTCAGGTGTATGCCGTTGAGGCCAACCCCTACACCCACGCTCGGTTTAAAGATGATTTCAAAGAGATTAACGGGTTTTCGTATATCCACGCCGCAGTCTCGGCGCAACATCCGACAACAACGCTTGAAATTCCCTTGTTTGATGATAGCCCGCATAGCCTGATGCCAGGAAATGCCTCGATCAACAGACGAAAAGGGGCTTTTGCACCAAATACCTATCATTCCGTTGAGGTGAACACCGTATCGGTAGACAACCTGCTCAAAGACTCGAATCCCGCTGATAGCAGTGCAGCACTCTGGATTGATCTGGAGGGCAGCGCGCTTCAGGCATTGAATACCTGCTCGGATTTTTCTTGTATTGAAGTCATTTACACAGAACTGGAGGACGAGCAGTACTGGGAGAATCAAGGGCTAGCGATTGATGTGATTGAAGCGCTGCTGATAGGAGGGTTTGTCCCTTTTGCTTTTGATTGTGAGTATCCGAATCAATATAATGGACTGTTTATTAAAAATTCAAGGCTTCAGTGGTTGTTTGCATCCGTTCTAGCGGACGGGTACCTGAGGATGCGAGTAATCCGGTAATACCCCGGTAATCCTCCTTCAGGTTAACGGAGGTCTGAAGTAGAATTTTTTCAATGTGAGTGACTTGCCCTATTTTTTCGGACCACGCTAACTTGGGATAGCTCCGGTTAATAAATCGGTCGATACTTTTCTGCTAAATGCTTCTGGCGTCTCATCGCCCTGGCTCGAATGTGGCCGTAGACTCCCCCGGTAATCCTCCCTCAGGTTAACGGAGGTCTGAAGTAGAATTTTCTCAATGTGAGGAGTTCTACATGAAAAAGTCGAGATTTACGGATAGCCAGATCATGGATGCCTTAAAGCGGGCCGATGCCGGAATCAAGGTGCCGGATCTGTGTCGTGAGTTGGGTATCAGCAGCGCGTTGTTCTACCGCTGGCGGGCCAAATATGGCGGCATGGACGTGTCAATGATGGCTCGGATGAAGGAACTGGAAGAAGAGAATCGGCGGTTGCGGAAGATGATCGTCGATGAGCGCCTGAAGGCAGAAATCGTTCAGGAGGCGTTAGCAAAAAAGTTCTGAGGCCATCTCAGCGCTGCGAGATGGCCCGGAAGGTAGTCCAGGAGCGAGGGGTATCGATCAAGCTGGCGTGCGAGGCCTTTCAGGTGAGTGAGACCTGCTACCGATACCAACCCAAGCGCAAAGCTGAGAATGACGTGATTGCCGACTGGTTGATTCGGCTTACCGAGAATCGGCGGAATTGGGGATTCGGTCTTTGCTATCTGTATCTGCGCAATGTAAAGGGCTTTCCTTGGAACCACAAAAGGATTTATCGGATTTATAAGGCCTTGGAGCTGAACTTGCGGATCAAGCCCAAAAAGCGGCTTTGCAGAGAAGCGCCTCAGGCATTGAGCGTTCCCGAGGGAATCAATGAAGTCTGGTCGCTAGATTTTATGCATGATCAGCTCACTGATCGACGGGCCTTTCGATTGCTGAACGTGATCGATGACTTCAATCGGGAGGCACTGGGAATCGAAGCAGACTTCTCGCTACCGGCCGAGCGATTGATTCGTACGCTGAATCAGATCATCAGCTGGCGAGGGAAACCGCAAATTCTGCGGTGTGATAACGGACCGGAGAACGTCAGCGGCGCGGTGCAAACCTGGGCCAGTAAACATGGAATACGGATTGAATACATTCAGCCTGGACAGCCGCAGCAGAATGCCTATATCGAGCGTTTCAATCGAACAGTTCGTTATGACTGGCTCGCGCAAGAGTTGTTCGATACGATCGACGATGTGCAGGATCAGGCGACGCGGTGGATGTGGCACTACAATCACGAACGCCCGAACATGGCCTTGGGCGGCATCACCCCCAATCAGCGGCTGGCCATGGCCGCATAACGCTACTTCAGGCGGCCGTTAAAAATGGGGGGATTACCCATCGACCCGACTGCTGCGTGTCATGAACGAACTCATCGAATTTTATGGTAAGCCGCAGGCGATCCGAATGGACAACGGTCCGGAGATGACATCAGCGAAGTTCATCACTTGGGCCGAGCAGCAAGGTATTGAATTGCGCTATATCCAGCCGGGTAAGCCGAACCAGAATGCGTTCATTGAACGGTTCAACCGTAGCGTGCGGCAAGAAGTGCTCAATGCGTGGCTGTTTGACTCACTTGAGCAAGCGCAGCAGATTCTGGAAGATTGGCGCGTGGACTATAACGTCGTGCGCGCTCACGAGTCCCTCGGTAACCGGCCGCCGCTGGTGTATCTGCCGAGGGTGGGTAACGCCGAAATCTCTACTTCTAACTTGTCTGCTTGACGGGGGAGTCTACGGTTTGCCAGCGAGACGCTAGACGGTATTTACCGGATGCTTACCGACAATCACCAGCATCAAACTGCTCACCTGCCAAATCAAGTTGAGATTATCGCAGCTGAGCTTCTTCTATTACCCTTTGAATGCCCGTATAGAAATAATTTCCCTTTCGTCGGTGTAAGTAATAATATCTACCACTCTGATCAGTTCGTTTTCAAGACTAATACTCAGCTCGCCGATTACAGTATCGTTGTGCTGATAAAGGTTTACCGGTGCGACAGCGATTGTATTAAATGTTCGGAATGCTCTACCCATTTCTGCTAGCACTTCGTCTCGTCCTGCGATATCAATTGTCCAGTCTCTTAGCGTGACTTTAGGATGCAGCATTCTGTACAATCCCGCTTCGTTTTTTGACGAAAAAGCCTGAAAATACAATGTGGCATGTTCTATCAATGTCATGGGTAAAATGCTCTTAAGTTAAATGTCTAAAGGTCGACTTTTTTGAGCTTTTCGTTTTGATTTCTGCTCGTTATGGCTCGTGATTTTTATTCATCGGCAACCCCTTCCGTGCTGCAATTTGCCAAAAATTCTTGATACGGCCACCAGTTTAAGGTACTCAAACCCCCCGTAATCCATATTTACTTCTCTTAGCAGTCGCTAAACAAGTCTCGCGTAATTTACGGTTGGAATTTAATATTTTTTAAGGACCCCTCCAGCATAGATTTTCCTAAAGCATACAGCAACAAACTATACGGGTTGTGATGTAAAGGCGCAATGTTTAAGTATATTAAGGCCGTAAGGATTAAGACCTTTTGTTGGTCATAGCCGGACTTTTCTATCCATCGGAGAAAATACCGTTCACATTCGACCAGAATTTGACGGCGGTGTAGGTCAAAGTCAATATTTTTTGATGTCCAACTTACAGAATAGTGCTCTTGGGTAATTAGTCGATGATTTACAATCAGACCATGGTGTAGTTTTGCGAGGTCATAGTACAAGTCGCCAGTTTGTAGGTCCCCGGCAAAGTTTTGACGCCAATCTAGGAAAATGAAAGATTGCTTCGACTCATTCCAGAGAATATTTTCGAAATGAAAATCCCCATGAAAGCGACAAGGTTTACCATCTGCGATCCAATCCCAATTAATTTTTGCAACTAAAGATTCGAGCGTTGGCATCGGCACCCCATTTATGGGTTCTGTCCCGTCCTCCTTGCCAAACATCTTATAAAACAGCTCTACTCGTTCGATGGTTTTGTCGTGGTAAAAATTTTTGCAAGAAGCTTTAAATGAAAGTTCTGCTTTTTCATCAAGTCGTGTGGGCCTCCAGAATGTTTCGCAATGAGAGAGTAGCTTATCGAATAGTTGAAGCGTAATAATTTCAGATAGCACTGACCCATCCGCTTTAGCGTATCTGTACATGTTCTGTCTACTATCAGTAACTTGAGGGACGTAGCCGACTAGGTTCAGCGACCGCTCAACACGGTTAGCGATAAATTTTTTATCATCGCAGAATTTAATAACCTGGTCGCCGATAAACCAAATCGCCTCGTTACTTTTCTCAAGAATATTCGGCGAATCCTTGTTTTCATGCGCATTTCGCACCTTGGCCAAGGCCTCTGGGGTCCCGGTATCAAACCACTTGAACGATTTCGCCTCAATGTCATACCTATGTTTAAGCAAGGCCCTTAGTCCAAACACCTCACCGGTAATAATAGACTCATCCCCGCCCGCTTCCATTGCCTGCCAAAATAGCGCGAAATCTTGAACACCGGCGAGACCTATATATGCATGTCGCGCGTTACCTTGTATTTCAGCTTTTTCATATATTTCCACGACCTTATCCGCGTCAATAGCTATTGTTCGATATTGCTTCAAGTCATTTGTACTTGCATAGCCTATCCAATTTGTCTCTGGCCGCGGAATTTCATTTGAAACAAGTGTGTCACAAGAGGTAAATATGAAAGGCTGCTGCAGGTAGTTCTTGCACGCTAGCAAGCTTAGGCCAAGACCTGATCCTGGGCCTTCGAATGGCTGAACCTCAGCAAAGAGAAACGATCGGCTAGGGTAAGCCAACTCTACAAAATCACGGACTAATTCGCCTTTATGCCCTAACGCGATTACGAATTCGGTATCAGCTGGAAATTGATCGATCACATGCGATAGAGCCGGTCGGTTTGCGATACTGACCAAAGACTTATTTAGAAACTTTGTCAGATCACCCAAGCGGGATCCAGTCCCCGCGCATGGAATGCAAACCCTGTATCTCATTAGGGCGCCCGTTGATAGTCGTCAACCAAACGCACGACATCGTCTATTTCTGGAGTAGAGGCTTCAAGGTAAACTGTATCCTCGACGCCTTCCATTCGATGTATTAAACCAGGTGGGATTGTTATTGTATCGCCAGTACGGTACAACTTTTCCTCCAAAGTCTCTTTGCTCGCACCTTGGATGATTTTCAAAACACCAGATAGGACATAAATAGTTTCTTTTTTTGCATTGTGATATTGCAAACTGCAGCGATGGCCAGCCCACATTGTTAGTTTTTTCAGCATGTATTTATCGTTAATTTCAACAATTTCTTCACGTCCCCAGGGCTTTTCAATAACTTGTGCATTACTCATATTTTTCCTATCAGATTTTATACTTACTATACTCAGGATAAAACTCAAAAAATTTGTCGTAGAAACTTTTCACATACTGCTGCATAGACCAGTGACTATTGAATCCGTACTTTCTTCTCATCCATTGACGACCTTCTGAAATGTAGAGTTTTAAGTTTTCTTCGTAAGCCTCTGTTTTAATCTGAGCTGCATTTTCCAAAAGATATGATTCGTTTTCCCCTGCCCACACCTCACTGGTTATTGCCGCCGCCCAATCATTAGCATAGGCTTTAGCAATTAATTCATGCTCGGACCCGTATCCGCGGAAATTCGTGCCGTCGAAGAAAAAATCCATAAAATGAGGCTGTTCTCTGTTACAGATTGATTCGATGAATTCACGGCGCACCAAATATGCGTGGTTGTGTATGAACCAGAAGTACTTAGTCGTTTGCTCTTTTAGCAAAAGCTTCTCGCCCCACCGTTCAGAGCAAGGGGACAAAATTCCAAGACGTGGATGTTCTTGCAATATCTCCATTAAGGGCGACAGGGTCTGTTGAGCTTTGAATTCCGTGTCGTTTGTTAGCAAAAAATAGGCCTCGTAATGATCATATTTTCCCTCGTTAAGTAGCTGAACGAGCGCAAAATTCATGCCACGCCCATAACGTAAGCCTTGCGCCATTATGTCGGGAGAGTTGGCGTGCCATGTAGTATGGCGGCTCAGCTTATCTTCATCCGAACCTGCTTCTAGCACGTAAATATCCGTTAGGTCTCCATCGTATTGGGATATGTGCTCGCAGAGGCGGTCAGTAATCGCAGGAAGATTTCGGTTCAGAATGATTGTGGCAATCTTTCTCATATTTCCCTCACCAACCGGAAATTACGGAGATAGCGCAAAATACTTTGCTTTACTTGCTGCTTTAAATGACCCTCGAGCTGAATCCCTTTACGCTGAAGTTCTTTCGAAGCCTCAATTTTGAGTTCTTTTACTTCCGGAGTCGAGAAAACGTAGTGTCCCGCAATTAACGATCTATCTTTGTCAGTAGCTGTAGTCGCTTCCAACATCCATTTATCCCACTTATTAGATTCGTATGCGATTTTCAGGAAACGCTCAGCCAAACTTGTGAGCCCATTCGCTTCAAGTACTTGTACCAGCGCTTTTGATTCTGCAACCCCAAACTCTGGTGCGACATTTGCTGCATGTATACCTAACCGGGGATGCCACTGCAGAGCCTCATCTGAGAGATAGTCAGTATTATGCTCTTTCATGAAAATCCCATGTCGGTTACAAATATCAATCATCTTTGGCAATTGAATTTCTGCGGGTATCTCATTTGCCACTCGAATTGGCGAATCGAATGAGCCGACATTTTGCATTTCCATTACACGGGTTCCGCATTGAATTACTACAAACGCGGGCTGGGGTATCTGGTTTTGTGTGCAAAATTTCTTGATTTCATTCAAAGTGTAGTCCAATTCTTCTTGGGAATTAGTGCTTCCACTTTGTTCTTCTGTACCCACCTCAAAAATTATTTCCTGTTTTGTTTGCTTAGCTTGCGACCAGCAATACTCGTACAGTTCGAATACGCGATCGAGCACTTCATCAACATCGGGAGTACTGTGGATGTCCACACTTGGGTCAATATGCAGAACCTGAAAACCTGCAACAATATCTGCGCTGTAAGACGATTTTGCTGAGTCCATTGCTCTTCTCAAACCCATTTGCGCTTCTTTTTCTTTATCGCTCTGCCATGGGCCTCCGTGATCCCTTGCTAAGAGAATTTTGCCTTTCTTGTCTTTTTCCGTGACATAACGCGCGAACCCTTCAGTTGTCCAATTGTTTACGTAGCCGCCGCCGAATTCTTCTGAGTCGATTTGACGCCGGCTCGCTATCATTAATATTGGGATTTCGTATTCGTTTGCCAATTCGATTGTCGCGTCTACGCAGTTCACACTCATCGGACCTACTCCCAATAGCGTGCAATGTCGTTTCTGCAAAAGCGAATTCAATCGCTGGTAAATCATGCCGTCCACTCCCCTGAAAATTTTAATTGAGTCGTTGGAAGTCGCTCCGGATTATATGGCTCGAAAAACTTATCGAGTATATGCATGCATGCTTCGGCTACAGCCCTATCGCCACCCGACCTTTCGGTGACGAACGAGGCATAGCGTTTTGCATTTTTATCTGAATTTGCAGGAGCAATGCTATAGCCGACCTTCGACATAACGTAATGATCAAATATGCCGTCGCCCATGTAAATAACAGAGTCAAGAGCATAACGTTCTTCAATCCAATCAATTCGCCTAATCGTGCTCACAATATCAAGTCTAAAACCCATATCATCTACGATTCGCTTTTTACTTATGGCAAAGCCTTTTTTATCACCGGTAACAAACCGGACTTGTACGTATTTGTTTAGCAGCGACAAACCATCGTTATCGTCAGGACCAAACACTTTCATGGCTTTTCCGTCGGCTGTATAGAAGAATTGGCCGGTTGTCAGTACGCCATCCACATCTAGAATAAAAATATTTGGTTTGGTACCAGAGTTAGATAGATCTGACATGGTTCAGTTTGAATTTTTTTCATGCGTGTCGTTGACACGTACGAGTTGGTGTTGATACGGAAGGTTTCAGAGTTTTTTTGAAAGGACATCCTGCAGCATGAATTTATCGAGCGACAGGGCCGCGACTAGCTTCATCAACACCGGGTTCTCTTCTTCGCATGGGCAGAGTCGAGGAAGCTCTGAGGTCTCTAATTCACCGTATTTCTTCTTCCAATTGTAGAAGGTCGCAACTCTGATGCCCAGCTTGCGGCAGACTTCCTCAACCGGCGTCCCGAGTTCGGCGTGCTTCAATGCGACCGTTATTTGCTTCTCGGTTAACTTGCTTCTGTTCATCCCTGACATCGTTTCATATCGTGAAAATTGCCCAGAAAAATCTAGTGTAGATAGGGACTGTTTTTCGGGGTAGGGTCATAAAATCTCTAACAAAAAGCTTTTTGAACGTGCGAAAACAGATCAAGCGTCAGCCCATAGATAAGAACGCTTCGTTAACATCGGCCCGTTTTTCATGTCTGATGCGCAAGCGGCGGAACAGAAACAGCTAAGCGAAGGTGCACTTGACAACCCAGCGCACTGAGCCCGAGCCGGTCCCGTGCGGCAGATGTCACCGTGTCCGCCCGCTCTTGAGGCCTCGCTTGGCAAAGGCCTGCCTGTGGGCCTGCGGACCATAGGCTCGGTCACTCTGCGCCCGCTGAGGACGTCCGCGGGGAGCCCCAAGTTCGCTGCCGATGGCCGGAACCACATCGACCAGCGGAAGCAAGTGCGTCACATCGGTGGTACTGGCGCCGGTGACAATCGAAGCCATTGGCACGCCTTGGGCATCGGTGATTACATGATGCTTGGAGCCGGCGTTGCGGCGGTCCGTCGGATTCGGTCCTGCCCCTCTCCCGAGGATTGCAAGCGCAGACGAAGAATCGACCACGGCGCGCGACAGATCGAGTTGCTCGCGCCGACGCGGCTCGTACAGAACTGTCGCATTCAACTGTTCCCAGACGCCGGCTTGCCGCCAGTCGCACAGACGCCGACAGCAGGTCAGCCCGCAGCAACCGAGTTCGGCTGGCTGCATCTCCCACGGGATGCCGCTCTTGAGCACAAACAGGATACCTGTCAGCGCAACACGTTTGTCGAGCGGTTTGCGCCCCTGGTGCCTGAAGCGGCGCGGCGTACGCGGCAGCAACAAAGGTACGATCAGTGTCCATAAATCAACGTCCAGCAGCCGCTTGGCCGGCACGCTCGCCCGAAAAGACGAGAGAGTTCTCCAAGACATAATGCTTCTTAATTTAGAGCCTTTTATTGTTCGGCGCTCCTCGATGTGGGTTGCAATATATATTTATTTTCGTAATTATATTTTAATTGCAAAACAACGCAATATTCTGCCTGCTTTCTCAGCCTCTATGGAGGCGCGCATCGCTTCGCTGAAATACGGCTCAGCACTTATTAAAGCGTGATCATTTCTGTCAAAATCTGTGGCCGGTGTCTCCGTAACTATTTTATTAAATCCTGCTTTAGTGAGCAATTCCGAGATCGATTTACTTGAAAAATAATATAGGTGATCGGGTTCGAACCATTCAAACGCTTCCAAATTGTGCACTGCTATTTTGCACTTTATATTAGGAACCTGTAGGTAGAGCACTCCACCTGGCGCCAAAAGTTGGAAACACTTCAGCATTGATGATAATGGGTCTAAGTGGTGTTCTAAAGAGTCTCTTAATGCCAAAATACTGCACGTCCCGCGGTATCGATCTTCTACGGTCGACAACATTCCGATGTGCGTATCGCACCCAACATAATGCTGATTCCAAGTCTGCAGTTTTTGGTCTGGCTCTACCCCAAGAAGTTTTTCAAAGCCCAGCTCTTTGAAACCGAATAAGAAATCTGCCGCATTGCATCCAATATCGGCCACATAGCCACCGACCAAATTTGCTTTACTCTTCCCGTAGTACTTCTCAATTGCAAGAAGGAGACTTTCCGCAGTTTCTTTGTTATTTTGGCTGTAAACTCTAGAAAGGTATTGCACTTCGGTAGAAGTGCCGTGCAGAATTGACGCTTGCTGATAATGCGACTCAAGCGCTTCTGGCGTCGGCTGGGGCCAAAGATAAACTATCTCGCAGGCTTTACAGCTTATCATCGAGGATTCTAGGTATTTCTGCGTAGAACTATATGGTTCGTTGGGGATGAGACGGAGCCTTCGAGGAATACTTAGGTTCCTGATATTGCCGAGAAGCAAAATCTCTTGTTCATGGCTTCTGCAAATTGGGCACGTTGTATTGATCGACGTTGGCACTCTTGTTACGGGTCTTTTTTCAAGCATAGTTGTTTTGCTAAACTCTTCATGTTTGTGGTGTGCTTTTTAAGTCTTCTAGCGCTGCATTAAATAGCGCTACATCTCCAGGATCCGGCACTCTAGTCGATATATCTTGTAATATCGCCCCAAAAGCCGCTTTTGGAGATAGCGCAGTATGCTCTAGTAAATTTTTGCCATCTAGCTTGGCATACGGAAAGGTATCTGCATATATTCCGTGGTACATTAATATTCTTGAAAGCGTAGTGTGCGCCATTATCCCTCTGGGCAAGCCGATTACCTGCTCGTTAATTAATGTATTGTTTATCGAGAATGAGTTCATGTATACGCCCATAAGTTCACGTGCCCCTACCGCAAAAAGGTCGCCAACCATCAGTGGCATTGTTTCCCCAATAGTCCACTGTGAGATTCTCGGAGAAATGTACGAGCCGAAATCCGTATAAATTGTATTTGATGCCTGGGATCCTGTGAATAAATTATTCCAATCGCAGTCAAGGCGATTAGGAATCAGCAAATCAGGCCTGATTCTTATAATCAAGTCATAATTTTTTCCTGACGAGCAGGCCAGTGCAAAGCATCGCTCCATTTTCAAATGCATCTTTGCGATCGCAGGGAATGTGCTATACGGGACTTCCCTATCGTCTTCTATTACTATCGCGTCGGTGCGATAAATTTCAGTAAGCTCTTCTTTCGTTACTTCGTGCCTATTCAATATAGATGCTGCGAGGGAGGGATACTTTTTTTCCATCTCGTCCTCGTTTTTCCCTACTATGGCCATTTTATAGGCGTTAGCCATGCGAGGTGAAAATATTCTTTCGGCTTGATTGGCGGCTGGAAAGCGTCCACCAACCATCTTCCAAGTATGCACAAATGTATCTACATCGTGCATCTCTAAGCCTAAATTTTGGATATGTGCCGCTGCTTTGCGAAATCCTCGCAGTTGTCCTGATATGCATAATGCGATTTTTAGCTTTTTTAACGATCGTCCGACAAGCAGTGTACTTTGATTTGCAACCGTTGATTCGGCTGAAGATCTTTTAGGACCTAAGTTTTTCCTTATACATTCTTCGAAGAATCTCCTTGAGATTAGATTTACATCTTCTAGTAGTTTCGGTTGGCACTTTTTGAGTACTTGTTCAAATATCTGTGCGCCTTGGCAGTAAGCTACCACAAGCAAAGGATATATTTTTTTCAGATCGGTTATCTTGCTCGTTAGCAGGCCAATTGAGGTCTCTAGTAGTTCTGCTGCAGCCTGCTGAATTTCAGTTCTACTACCAAACATACAGGAAAATTTATGCCAATTATTTGTGGATGCCCATGGCAAGGCAGCCGAGGCTAGATTTTTCATCTTGCTGTGTTTATTGAAAGCTATTACCGTTTCTATTAAATTTCGTATTTCTCCGACGCCTTTGCTATATTCGTTCTCAATTAATTCGATAGATTCGCCAACCAAGTCCGGATTTATTGCTTCTATCAATATCAACGCTCTAGTTAATTGAGATGGGGGACCATCCAGCTCGAACGGAGAGCTGATGGCTTCCAAAATTAGATTTCTCAACCATTGATCCCTTGCAGATTTATGTAAAATCAAATTTTCTAAGATTTTGTCGGTCATAGTCACATTTGCTCAAAGAAATTCTGCTTCTACACTGAACCTCTCCCCAATTTAGCCCGAAAGCAATTTGGAGTCTCGGGTTTCCAATCTCTCCACAAATTTTCTGGGCGTTTGGTAATCGAGCGAACTGTGTGGCCGCGCCTCGTTGTAATTCACCCGCCAATCGGCAATGATTGCCTGCGCATGTCGCATCGATAAGAACCAATGCTCATTCAGACATTCGTCCCGAAACCGGCCATTGAAGCTTTCGATATACGCATTCTGCTGCGGCTTTCCGGGTTCAATAAACCGCAACGTTAGCTGCCGCTCGTAAGCCCAGGCATCCAGCGCTTTACCGATAAACTCCGGCCCGTTATCCACCGTGATGCTCGTTGGCAGGCCACGAATCTCAGCTAGTCGCTCCAGCACATTAACGACGGGCCGTCCTGGCAGCGACGTATCGACTTCAATGGCAAGACATTCTTTCGTAAAATCGTACACGATATTCAGGCAGCGGAGCCGCCGTCCATCGACGAAGCCATCCGAGACGAAATCCATCGACCAGCTCTGGTTCGGCTTGGTGGCCACCATCTTTTCCTGCCGCTCGACGCTCGCAATCCGTTTACGCTTGCGGCGCCGAACGGTTAATCCAGCCTCGCGATAAATACGATAAGTTCGCTTCCAATTAAGCAGCCAGCCTTCACATAGCAGAAGCACGTGCAAGCGTCGATAGCCATAGCGGCGCTTTTGCCCAGTAAGTTCAGTCAGCCGATCCTTGACAGGTCCGTCATCGGGTCGCTTCGATTCGTACCGATACAAGGATCGGGAAATGCCGATCAGCCCACAAGCACGCGTCACTCCCATCTGACGGGTCGTCATCAGGTGCGTCACTGCCGCACGCTTGGCCTGTGGGCTTACCACTTTCGGCCAACGACATCCTTCAACGCCGCGTTATCCAGCAGCGACTCGGCCAGTAAGCGCTTTAGCTTGCTATTCTCGGCCTCCAATGCCTTCGGTGCTTTCGCCCCTATAAGACCAGACCAGCGGCGTTAGTAATTCACCGTCTGTTTTTCTCTAAACCGCCTCGGGGGTAAATAGCCCAAGGCACTATGCGGATGCTGCGTATTGTAATGTTCGAACCAACCTGCCAGCTGCTGCATCACCGTTTGCGCATCCGGTCGATGGGCCAGATCGGCATAGTCGCGCTTGAAGGTTCGAACGAAACTCTCCGCCATCCCATTGCTCTGCGGGCTGCGCATCCACGTCGTCACCGGCTTCAATCCCAACTCTTGGGCAAACGAGCGCGTCTTCGCCGCCGTATAACAGCTGCCGTTATCGGTCAGCCACTCCACATTCCCAGCAGCGTTGCCGTTGGCACCGAAACGCTGCTCAACGGCTTGCATCATCAAATCACCGACCAGGTCGGCATCGATGCCCTTAATCGTGGCCACCCAGCTCATCACTTCCCGATCACAGCAGTCCAGCGGAAAGGCGACCCGCACTCGCTCACCGTTGTCGCAGCTAAGCTCGAAACCATCCGAACACCAGCGGGTATTGCTGACATCGACGGCAATCCGCCCATCGTGCCGACGGCTCGATACGGGCTTTTCACCACGCCGATGCAAGAGCAACCGGTGATCTCGCATCACCCGGTAAATCCGCTTATGGTTGGTCTGCCGACCATTCAGTCGCAGTACCGCCCACACGCGGCGGTAGCCATAACTGGCGCGATCCCGGGCAATGTCTTTGATCGCCTCGATCAATTCTCCATCGTCAGGCCGGGGCGGCGCTTTGCGCCTATCCCGCCAATCTTCCGGTCGATTCAGCCGTTCCAACACATGGCTGCGCGCTACGCTAAGGGCCGAGCACACGGCTCTTACTGCTCGTCCCCGGGTAATGCTGGCGAGCGCGCAATCCACTTTTTTGCCTTCGCAAAGTCCACGGCCTCTTTGAGGATCTCGTTCTCCAGCGTCTTGCGTCCCAGTGCCGCTTCCAACTGTTTGATGCGCTTCTGGGCATCCTGCAATTCTGAAGCGGGCACCACCGGTTTATTCGACCCGACTGCCACCAGCGAACCTTCCAGATACGCTTTACGCCACTGGAAGAGCTGGCCAGTGCTGATACCGGCTTCCCGTGCCACGAGCGAGACCGACATCCCCGGTTCAGTGGTTCGCTTCACCCAGGCCAGTTTCTGTTCCGGGGTCCAGCGCCTTCGTCACTGCACCCCGGTAATGATTTCTATTTTTGAACCGCTCCCTGTAGACATAGGCATATCCATAGTCGTATTCCTATCCGTTAGTTTAAGGAATACCGATGCATCGGTCTTCTAGGGGGCTAAATCACCGGCACAGACCCGGTACTCTGATGGCAGCTTCCGTCCGCTTTAGGGCATCCATGAGCTGGCTATCCGTAAATCTCGACTTCTTCGTGCAGAACTCCTCACATTGAGGCAATTCTAATTCAGACCTCCGCTAAGCTGAGGGAGAGTTACCAGAGGAGCTCTGGCCACTGCGGTTAAAGGCAGATGATTCCAAATAACTGAGATGGCGTCGAGACGGGGATTTGCGGGCGCTCAACCTCAAAAATGGACTGTCTACAAGCGAAATTCGAGCTTTTCCATTTCTCTCTAGATTTTGTTTTCCGATGGCAGCTAGAGTGTGGTTACATTCCGTCAATGATCGGTGGAAAATAGATCGCGGCTGTAAACCTTGTCCAGTACATCGGCTAGTTCCTTGGTTACCCGATTGGCCACAATTACATCGGCTTGCTGTTTGAACGACGACAAGTCATGGATGACTCGGGAGCGGTAAAACTCGGGTTCCGCAAGCGCCGGCTCATAGACGATCACATCAACGCCCTTGGCTTTGATGCGCTTCATGATCCCTTGGATGCTCGACGACCGGAAGTTGTCCGACCCGGCTTTCATCGTCAGCCGGAAGATGCCGATCGTCTTCGGGTTGCGGGAGAGGATGCACTCGGCCACAAAGTCCTTGCGCGTGCTGTTCGAATCGACGATGGCGCGGATCAGGTTCTGTGGCACGTCCTGATAGTTGGCCAGCAGCTGCTTGGTGTCCTTGGGCAGGCAATACCCGCCATAACCGAACGAGGGATTATTGTAGTAATCGCCGATGCGCGGATCGAGACTGACACCCTCGATGATAGGGCGCGTATCCAGTCCGTGACTGGCCGCATAGGTGTCCAGCTCATTAAAGAAGGCGACGCGCATCGCCAGAAAAGTGTTGGCAAAGAGCTTGACGGCCTCGGCTTCGGTTGGGCCCATGATCAGTACCGGCACGTCTTTTTTCAGCGCGGCTTCTTTGAGCAGGCCGGCAAAGGTCTGGCCAGCTTCGCTGGTGCTGCCGATCACGATGCGCGACGGATGCAGGTTGTCATACAGCGCATGTCCCTCTCGCAGGAATTCCGGCGAGAAGATAATGTTCAGCGGCCGGTACTTATCCAGCATGCGCTCAGTGAAACCCACCGGAATGGTGGACTTGATGACGATATGCGCATTGAGGTTGATCGCCCGGACTTGCTCAATCACGACTTCGACCGAACGGGTGTTGAAATAATTCGTCTTCGGGTCGTAATCGGTGGGCGTGCCGATGACGACGAAATCCGCATTCGCAAAGACTTCTTGAGCCTGCGTGGTGGCCTGCAGCTTTAGCGCGACGGTGCTCAGGTAATGCTCGATATCCGGATCCTTGATCGGCGATTTTTTGCGGTTGATCTGGTCCACCCGGGCCTCGCTCAGATCATAGGCAACGACCTGATGCCGCTGCGCAAGCAGAACGGCCATTGACAGACCCACGTAACCGCAACCGGCGATAGCTATTTTCATATTTTTATCAATTTTTAATAAACATCGCATCGAATTTTCTGAGTAGACAGATTTGTTAAGTCTACGTCGCGTTTGTTAGTTCCGCGAACTTCCCTCTGTAATGTTTCATTTCCGATAAAATGTTTTTATTTCTTCTGCTACGTAATTTACTTGTGTCTCGTCCATAAATGGATGTATCGGTAGACTTAATATTTTTTCGCAAGTAGCTTTTGTTCGTAGATTTCTTCCGGCTGTTTGCAGGTATGAAAATGGGGTCGTTTTCTCAATCGGTATCGGGTAGTGCATGATCGTTGGGATTCCAACTGAGTTTAAATACTCGATTAGCCCTTCTCTGTTTTCAGCCTGTACACAATATATATGGAACACATGGCGGTCAACATAACTCGCTATTTTTGGCAGTTGTATTTCCTCAGTGCCTGAAAGCAAATTTGAGTAGATATCTGCAATTTCGCATTTCTTTTGATTCCAACGATCTAAATGCTTTAATTTTTCGCTTAGGATCACCGCTTGCAGTGAGTCAAGTCGATGGTTCCAGCCGAAATCATCGTAGATATATTTTTTCGTGGATCCGTAGTTTCGTATTGACTTTAAGCGTCGCGAGTATTCCTCATTATCTGTAGTTATAATGCCAGCATCACCTGCGGCGCCCAAGCCCTTGCCTGGATACAAAGAATATACTGTTATGTCCGAGCGACTCCCCACCATCTCACCGTTAGAAATCGCTCCATGCGCCTGTGACGCGTCCTCAATGGTATAGCAATTATACTTTTCCGCAATTTGCGATACTCTAGGCATATCCATTGGATGGCCGTACAAATGTGTCGGCATGAGTATGCAATTCTGATACTTGTCTCGATTTTCGATTAAAGCTTCTTCAAGCAAGCTCAAATCCATCAAATAATATTCATCGATATCAACGAGACCTATTTCATATTCACCTTTGTATTGCTGTATTACCGAGAGAGGGGCGGCGATATAGGTGTTTGCAGGCATAACAACCAGGGTCGGGCCGGAGCATTCCAATGCTTGGATTGCCAGTTTTAACGCGTCAGTCCCGTTCGAGACCCCAATTCCATATTTTCTACCAGTGTATTGGGAAAATTCTTCTTCAAATCGTTCTAATTCTTGTCCACCGATGTATCCGCCAGATCTTAATACGCCACCAAGTCTTGGAAGCGCCTCATCCTGTATTTCTACCCACTGGGCACCTAGATCATTAAAGTGAATTTTCAATTCTGATTCCATTCTAATATTTTAGTAATTTGCTTGGTTATTTTTTTTGTATTAAATTTTTGATACAAAAAGCTTTCAACAGCATTTGAAAGTGGCGTTGCTGAAGGCTCAAAGTTGATTTCTTCGCCGTTAAACGTGGAACTTCCGGTTGCGTCGTCCCAATGCAAAATTCCATTTGAAAAAGCAAATTTCCAAGTTCTGTCCTTGATAGGATGTTCCCAGCTGGCTTCGATGATTGCGTCGAAATTGTCGAATTTTAGTATTCCTACACACGTATCACTTACTTGACTATCTTTTGACCTATAAAAATCGAACCACGAGGTATTTATTGGACTTTTATCGAATAAATGGAGAATTATCGATAAATCATGCGATGCCAAGTCCCATCTCGCACTTGCATCAGTTCTTTGCGGCCCTTTATTCAGTCGTTTTGCGGATACGCTAATTATTTCCCCAAAATCTCTATTATCAATTTTCCTTTTTAAGTTATTTACTGCCTCGTTAAATAAAAAGGTCCAATCCACAAATAAACTGCAATTTTGCCGATCTGCAATTCGATAAAGCTCATCTACTTCTTCTGTTTTGAAAGTCAACGGCTTTTCGCAGAACACTTCTTTTTTACGATTCAATAGATTTTTAACTAAGTCAAAATGGGTACTAGCTGGTGTCGCCACAAAAACATGGGAACATAGCTCTAGATCTTGATCGGTCCCAATTCCTAAATTTGGATCGATTACTGTTAAATCCACAGCGAAAGTTCGTATAGTTTTTTCTAGTATTCGACCCCAGTACCCGTAACCAAATAATGCGCATTTCATTTCGCAGGATTGCCTTTCACAATTCTATTTGAAGGAACGTCTCTCGTAACGACGGAACCTGCACCGATAATCACATTGTCACCGATATTGACCGGGAGTATTGTACTGTTACTTCCTATTCTCACGTTATTCCCAACTCGGGTACGATGCATTTTCCAGTCTTTGATATTTTCAGAATCAGAAAATATGTCATTGGTGAAACTTACGCCGTGACCCACGAATACATTCTCACCGATCGTAACTCCAGAACAAATAAAAGTGTGGCTGCTTACTCTGGTGTTTTTTCCAATCGCAACGTCACTCTGAATTTCTACAAAAGGGCCAATAAAAACACCTTGCGCTAACGTACATCCATATAAATTTACTAGATCCGGATGAGGTATTTTTACATCCCCTAATTTTATCGATTTATCTGGCATTTTCAGTTAATTTGTCTTTGACGTCATTGTAGATTTTGGCTATCCGATTTGCAGCATGATGCTCCAAGGCAAGCAATATCCGCCTTGCGATTCCGCATTCACCTTGTTTTTCAAATTGATTATTTGCCTCAAATACTTTTTTACTAAAATCTATCACGTCAAGTGTGTCGTAATAGTTAATGTGTTCTGCGATACCTAGCGCATTTATTTCTGGGCGAAGAGATGCGGGCACAATAGGAATTCCTCCAGTAATTAGCGCGTCAAACACTCGTATTGGAAGGCCATTTAACACAGGCGCAATGAAATGTAATTTATATGTACTCCAAAGCTTGAATTTGTCAGCCTCATCTCGCTCATGGTATTCATGTGAAGAAAATTTTACTTCCGGATATTGCTGCTCGAGGGTCCGTACAATTCTGTTTCTATGGTTGAAAGCTGCGTAATATATGTGTTCGCCTAGCGGCCCAATTTTTCGGTCTCTCCTGAGCGCTTCCGGCATCATGGTCAGCAAATATTCTTTTGACCATTGAATTGTTCCACAATGCGCAACAGATGAGCAATCCGCATTGAAACGGCTGATTAAATAGAAATTTTCGTATGAGGCGGCGTAGTAAAAATCAGAAATGGCAGCAAGCATGCAGCTGTGCTCGACCCAGTGATGGCTATCCCAATCCCAGCAGCAAAATATAGTAGTTGGCGCCCGTCTTTTTAGCTCAAGTAACGCTGCAAAATTTCGACTCGTTACATCGTTGTTGTTAAATATTAAGATTGCATTCTTTATTTTTTCTGCGATTCCCCCCAATTCGTTAATGTCAAGATGCTTTAAACTGGTCTTTTCAAGCCTCTCTACTTGTGTGAAATCATTACTTGGATATAGGCTTGCGAGTTGGGACGATAGGACTAGTTTGTTTCTCGGGCTCTCTGCAAAATTTAATCGCCTTATTTCTTCTAACCTCAGTGCTTTTTTAATTTGAAGGTCGAGCAGGCTGTCTGCTTGTGTTATTTTGACAATCTCGCCGCTTAATTTTCCAATCGCAGCGGATATATTTGGCAAATTTGTGTCATGGTTTTCCATACTCTATCTTTGTTATCTACCCACAACCAGCAATATATTAAGCGAGCAGGCTTTCTATGTCGGTCTTAATATCTCTTCGAAGTATTTGGCCGTGCGTCTTATTCCCTCATCAAGTTCGGTTTTAGGTTCCCAGCAGAGTAATTCTTTTGCCATTGATATATCCGGTCGTCGTTTCTTTGGGTCATCCTCCGGGCTCGGCAAATATCGAACCGATGACTTGGAGTTTGTGATATTTTTAACTATCTTGACTAACTCATTCACCGTTCGCTCAGCTGGATTGCCTATGTTGATCGGCCCAGTTATTTCGTCGGGGGATTCCATTAAGGCGACCAACCCATCTATTAAATCGTCAACATAGCAAAAACTTCTTGTTTGTTGTCCATCACCAAACACTGTTAAGTCTTCACCCGTTAACGCCTGTACAATTAAATTACTCACGACCCGCCCATCGTCTGGGTGCATGTGCGGTCCATAGGTATTAAATATTCTCGCAATTTTGATTTGCACCTTATGCTGGCGGTAATAATCAAAAAACAAAGTCTCTGCGCAGCGCTTACCCTCGTCATAACAGGCCCTGATACCTACTGGATTTACGTTCCCTAAGTAAGATTCTTTTTGTGGATGCATTAACGGATCACCATATATCTCGCTTGTTGAGGCTTGCAGTATTTTTGCGCCCGTTCTTTTTGCGAGACCCAACATATTTATTGCGCCCAAAACATTGGTTTTTGTTGTTTGCACCGGGTCACGCTGATATTGATAAGGACTCGCAGGACAAGCCAAGTTGTATATCTCATCCACCTCCACAAATAAAGGAAATGAGACGTCGTGGCGAATGAATTCGAAGTTTTTGTGGCGTAATAAATCTTCAATATTTGATTTTCTGCCAGTATAAAGATTATCAGCGCATATTATATTATGCCCAGCGGCAAGTAGATGGCGGCTTAAATGAGAACCTACAAATCCAGCTCCGCCGGTTATCAAAATACTCTTTGGTTCAGTTTTCATAATTTTATGTTGATAAATATGAGTTAGCCATGCAATGGTTCAATGTCTCGAGGACGGTTTCGAATGCGTTCTGTTTTTAGTATCGCTTTGTACTCAACAATCATCTTTATCGCTAAGTAGCTCACAACTTTTGAATCGCGAGAATCAGATTTACTAGTTGGGAATATGCACATCTCTTGGCTAGATCTTGGCTATTTCCCTGACATCTTCTAGCGATGCTAGAAAGCAGTTTATTGCTGCAACTTCTCCAGCTGCTGGAGGAAGTTCCTGCCTAATTTTTGTTTGAACTAGATCGTTAAATACAGATTGATGCGGTACGATAACCGTAGTTAGACCATATTCAATTTTGTCCCTTTTTAGAAGCTCTTTCCCTAATGCGAAGCGACCTGTCTAAACATACTATATGCTCAGCAACATCAGCACTTCGGCATCGCTAGGGCTCCGAGCTATAAGTTTCTGATAGACTAGAATAGATGAGCTTGTTCAAACTGTTTCCGCTTATGAAGCTCGATGGCTAACGAAAGTGCTTCCCGCATAGTCTGCCGAGTGCTAAGTTTAGGGTTGCGTCGTTTTGACAAGCACAGATACTAGATGAGCGCCATTCCACGACTGGCTCTCTATCGTAAATGCGCCAGTGAATCCATACATCTTTGCCCATATATTCTTATCATCGAAATATAATGGATACGTTTGCTCAGTAATAATATTTACATGTGTGGGGTCCCAGAAAGCTGCGGGGTGCGGGTATGCCGGAGTAACTGATAGGAACCTACCGCTCGGTTTCAAGACTCTCCAAATTTCATTCATCAGGCAAATAAACGGATTGCGTCTTTCTGGATTGTAGATAATTCTCGGTATGTGTTCGATAAAATCGTGCGCCGTAACGAAGTCAAACGTATCGTCAGCGAACGGAATCGGCTCTATCGATAGATCTGCTTTGATTACATTCCTGTCTAGATCTTCTCGAATATCAATACCGTACACTTCTTGGGCATTAAATAAATTTTTTGGATTTGCCCCGCAGCCGAGGTCTAGGGATTTTGTTTTCACATTGCTCCTTTTTAAAACTTATTAGCTCCTCAGAAGCTGCATAACTTTTCAGTATCAAACGGAAATATAGATCATTTGTTCATGTCAACTATTTATTGTTTATCTAGCTCTATTTTGCCACTCCATCAGTTAAAGTTCTCATAATTCTGGATTTTTTAAAAAATTAACATAGTTTGAGTGGAATTATTGTTGTGAATTTTTAGTTGTAGTTTTAGTGAGCATTGTATGAAATGTGTGCTGACCAGAACTCTTTAGAATATTGGTGGTAGGCGTGCGTCCCCATCGGTATTTTGCCGCCATTAAGGTGACAGAAATACTCTGGCGCTACTTCCATAGCAAATAAAGATGCTTTTATTTGATTGGGTATATTGAAATCCACGGAAAGAGCACCCATAAACGAAAAAAACAGATCCTCATTCGAGCCGGATTGTAGAAACCAACCCGCAATGTCTTGATGCTCATGAATGAGCGCTATGGATTTACTGATTCTACGAAGACTGAACCCACCATTCCCTACGTATACGGTGTACGAACGCCCCTCATCTCCAATCAAGAATTTACCAAATTTGATGTTAAGGCTGAGACCGTTAGGCCAAGGTGCAGCAACGTAATCAAAAGGGCTGTTAAGCCAATAAGACAAATCATCCCTGAACACATAGACATCGGGCTGCACGACCAGCACGAACTCTTTATCGGCAAAGGCGGCGTAGAAGCCCTCCTGCACCAGTAGGCGGCTATAGCCCTTTACGGATTCGAAATATTGGGGCTCGAAGAATTTGTACCTCGCTATAGGATAACGCGCCGTATAAAAATTGATATCCAAGCCAGCGGGTCCGAAAAACGTGATCGGGTAGTTCGACAGAACATGAAATGTCCGATCCACTGAGAAAATCTCATCTTTGTTCAGTTCTGGTTTATAGATGGGTACCAGCACTTCAACCGTCGGCGTGGACATTTCCGTTA
>Ga0315902_10003764_pt1 | contig 22424 bp, 29 predicted proteins | sample LakEriMetagenome_9_FD_203523 | JGI IMG/M metagenome (GOLD analysis project Ga0315902, IMG submission 203523) | Freshwater fungal communities from buoy surface, Lake Erie, Ohio, United States - Buoy 12 MA117 | ecosystem: Environmental > Aquatic > Freshwater > Lake > Lake biofilm | place: USA... | reverse complement strand
TCGGAGCGAGGCATCGAGTTGGTTGAATACACAGCAGTGGATACGTCCACGATTGACAGGATTAATGACAGGCTCGCCAAAATAGAAAGTCAATTAGATACATTGGCAAATCGATTAAACAAGCCAAAGAAGTCCCAAACAGCTGTGGAGTGGTTGATAGACGAGCTAAAGAGTTACGACTCCAACGACGGCAAAGACTACTACGACATCTGTGTATCTGTATCGAAGATGGTAGAGATCAAGACAAAAGCATTGGAAATGGAAAAACAACAAAATTCTAAATAGTATGAGCAAGATCAGATACACTTCGTACATAGATGGCACGCCCAAATATGTGTATTTCAAGAAGCGCAAGCACAGAAGTCGCAGACTCAGCATGAGGTATTTCATGTGGAAGGCCAAACAGTGGGCAATCGAACCGGGATTATTACACTAATTAAAACTATTATATGAGTACATTCAACATTGACTTTTACGAATTGGCTTTTCTAGCGGAAGCTTGCATTCCGCCAAGGCCGATTGCGAGATCTATGTTCTGGAACAATCTGACTAGCGTTTACTGGCACAAAATGAGTGACGCTGAGAGAGCTCACCTTTTCGACTGGATGAACAAGAACGACTGCTACAAAGAGAGTCTGCTAAAGCAGAGCGATACGCAAGTTTTTCATGCTCGATTTGATCCAGATAATCAGTATATAGTTACCACCAATTGGAATGGCAGACTAGAAGAGCATCGAGTGTTTAAACAAACGGTCAGAGAATCCGATGGCGAATCAACGGAACGTTATTACACCGGCATCAATTCTCATATTGTGTCAGAGTACATAACATCGGTAAACAAATTCACGCCTAAAAGAGAATACTAGTATGGAAAACAAACAAACGTGGCTCGCACGCAAAGCACAAGAACGAGCGCAGCACTACTACACAGAAGCCTATAAGCGCTGGGCGCTGGAGCTATCTCACGACAAGAACGTGACTATTGCCAAAGACATAGCAGTTTTCATTGTTAACGAGTTGTGGATCATGAGCGACGACGAGTTTTGGTCCTCTGTACGCAAGCTCATAATAGAAACCGGTCACACCGAACTTTACAAACCTTAAAAAACAACTATATGAAACAAAGACTCGAAAACTTCTTCTACTTTCTAACCCTTTGGTTCTGCACGTCGGTTATCGTGTTGGCATTCATTGGACTCGCTTTTAGGGCCGTAGCGCATCTGTGCAAGTGAGATTTCTAGTGTTTAAGTAATTCTGTATTTACAGGCCTACCGGGAAGTTAAATTTTTTTCTTTAGCTTTTGGCATTTATATTTATCTAAATTCCTTTTTTATTATGGACTATATTAGAACGTGCGATGTGTATCCTACGACAAGATGCAATTGTCCTGAGAGAATGTGTCGCAGAGAAAAAGCTGAGATAGAGGCCTGGGAGAGCGATAGAAATAATAAGTTGGCCCATCAGCGCAGATTAGACGATCTTATAGAGTTTTAAATCTACTTAAAGAGCAAAGACCTTATAAACAATTACGATTGGACTTTTGAAGAAGAAGCTGAGAAATTTCTAAACCAAAGACAAACAAAATATGAAGGAAATTAAAATTGAAGGAGTTTCTGGATGGGACAACATTAAACCTCTAAAGAAAACAAAGCCAGAACCAAAAAGACTAAAGTGGCACACTAGTTACGGATCTATCTATGTTTATGACGATCAAGGCAACTCGTGTACTATTCAAAGGGGAAATGCTGATCACGTTTACGTAGCTGACATGTATTGCGACAGCGAGCAGTTGGATTGGGCTGAGTGTGATTACGATTTCTTTAATCACGTTCTGTGTCCGTTCACTTACGAGGATTTGAAAGACTACATTGAGAACTACAGAGACTACGTTGGTACAAGATATTAAAAAACAAAAATAAAAGTATATGAAAAAATTAAACGAGGTTATGATGATTATTACGTTTGTAATGGCGGGACTAAGCGCTGCGATGTGCTACAACGAGGGATTCAGAATGTGGATTTGGCAAGTTACTTGTATGGCATGGATTGGTAATTCGTATTTATTAACCAAAAGACTAAACAATAAATAATGACAGGACTAGAAAGGGATTTTTTACACCAGTTGACAAGGATAGCCAATGCTCTAGAGAAGCAGAACGATCTACAAGAGAAAACGTTCGAATCGCTAAACGCTCAAGAGCCTGCACCTCAACAAACAACAGAAGAGGACGACGAAGAAAAAGCCGATATATCAGAGCTTATAAAGAAGTTATCTAAGTTTAAATAAAAAACAAAAAATAAAAGTTATGATTACAAAATCAATGTTATTGAAAGCGGAAAACAACTACGGCGTTGACGTTGTATTGGAAGTACAAGAGTGCGTAGAAAAAATGGGACTCAATAGAGCTTACGATAATTATCATTATTCGGAGCAGTACGATCACGTTAAGTGTTTGGATTATCTATACGCAGAAGACGAATTTGCATCAGGATCTTTTTACTAAAATATAAACAATGGCAAAAGCAAAAACAACAGAACCAACAGCTGGGATCACATTTATAATCACCGATGCTCAAGTTAAAAAGCTAAATGAGTGGAAACAGGCTCACAACACAATTTTCGGATTCTGTGATGAATCTGAGTACGCATATCTTTTCACAAAGACAGAAGACGGTTATAGCGCAGTAGTTAAGAACATTTATCACGATACAGAGATAGATCTTTGCGATGATGAATCTTAAGAATCTTTAACTGACCCTTAGCTCAGACGGTTAGAGCATCTGACTCATAATCAGAGGGTCCACGGTTCAAATCCGTGAGGGTCAACAAGCAGCTTCTAGGCCAGGGGAACGAAAACTCAGGAACACCTCTCAGAAAGTTGTAAATAGTCAGGTGGCGGAATGGTAGACGCTATGGCAAGTAACTGAATCCTATGGAAAAGTACAATCCAATTTGGCAGTAAGTGAACCCATACCAGACGTGGAGCAGGTTCGAATCCTGTCCTGACTACAATATACTATCCGCTTTAAGCATCCGACAGTAACATCGGACTGAGGAATGTAGATGGTAAGGGGTAAGGAAAAGACCAAAATAGTCAGGTGTGTATTAAAAGGACACAGCATCCAACGGATGAACGGCGGAAGTATAGGTTCGACTCCTGTCCTGACTACGAGGGGAAATAATCTCAACCAGCCCTAGTATCATATTATAGGCGCCAATGTTGGTAAGGTTGACAAACGGGGAAAGACCCGTATATTGTGACGTGATGTAACGGTAACATTACAGATTTTGATTCTGTCCTTCATGGTTCGAATCCATGCGTCACATCAATAGCCGCGTTGGTCAAGGGGTTAAGACGTGTCCCTTTCACGGACAAATCACGGGTTCGATTCCCGTACGTGGTACTAAAACTTTTAATTATGAAAAAAATCATCTTCGCTGCGCTAGTCGGTATAGTGCTGACAGCAGCAACAATTCCACAGTTCTTTTATTATAATCAAACAAGAAAAGCTATTGCCGTTAGAGACGACCAAGAAGGCACTCTAGTGATTAGAACCTCAACAGGTGTACAAGTAATGGCAGCTCAGTATCCAGCTAATAGAAGTTGGTGGATTAGCGTTACTAAACTAGCTCCTGGATTCTATACAGCAATGACACCAGACGGAGCGATCATTACTTTCTACAAGCGTCCTTAAAAACAAGTTAATATGATACTTTTATTAATTGTAGTACTAGCTATTATTTACGGTGCTATCGTACTACTAAAACAAGACAAGTTATGAAGAAACTAATATTACTACTAACAGTGTTATCCTCCTGTGTAGTATTTAAACCTCGTCCTGAGCCAAGGTATTGTGTTGTAGTAGATGAAGTAATCTATAAAAAGAATAACACAGCATCTATTAGACCAAGAAGTAACAAGAAAGGACCGGAGTGGTGGACAGGCACAACTATATGGTTTAGGTATCCAAATCACAACATACACAGAGGAGACACAGTAGAGATAACTATGAAGGACGCTATTGGACCAAGATTCTAATCAACCAAATAAAAATATATGACAATAGCTATAGTAGCACACGACAATAAAAAAGCGGACATAGTAGCATTCGTTCTAAAGAGAATTGAGTTTTTTAAACGCAAAGACATCAAGATCATATCCACAGGCACCACAGGCACGCACATGAAGCATGCAGGATTAGAGAACGTAGAGTGCTTAAAATCAGGACCATTGGGAGGTGACGCTCAAATAGCCTCTCGATTGGTAGAAGGCAGTGTCGACGCAGTTATATTCTTTATCGATCCGCTCTATTCCCATCCTCACGAAGTAGATATACATATGTTAATGAGATTGTGTAATGTATACGATATACCGTTAGTAACCAATTACTCAACAGCATCATATCTAATTAAAGGATTAAAATACGAGCAAAATAAAATTTCAAAAAAAGTAGATTCTTAGTATTTTTGTTTATATTTATAATGGATATTATGAAAAATCGAGCGTTAAATTTATTATAAAAAATAGAAAGGAGATATTAATTCTCCTTTTTTTATGCTTATTATCGAACAAAAATAAAAACTATGTACAACACAACAATCTACGACGAATTAGTCCAAAAAATGAGAACTTTCTTCCTTGAAAAAGGCTACAAGGAAGTACCCGCGCAATCAAGATTATCGATCTTAGCGGCTTGCGAAAATCCACACTCTATTACTACTTTCGCCTATCAAGGAGAAGTATGGCCATTACCGCAAACAGGGCAAATGTGGTTAGAGTACGAACTGCTTAAAAATCCTGAATGGCCAGGAGTATTTTGTTTAACGACTTCTTATAGACAAGAAAAAAATCCAATTGCAGGCAGACACGAATTGATTTTTCCGATGTTTGAGTTTGAAAGTAAGGGCAATATGATCGATCTAGAAAATCTAGAGAACGAATTGCTTGCTCACCTGGGATTCGATAAACCAACGCAAGTTGATTACGATTCTTTGTGTAACAAATACGATACTTCTATTTTAGAAGCAGAGCACGAAACAAAAATGTGGAATGAAATAGGTTCTGTTATATCTTTACAAAACTTCCCAATCAGAACTAATCCGTTTTGGAATATGAAACATCAAGGAGGCGGAGTATTCAATAAGATAGACGTAATCTTGTACGGACAAGAAACGATAGGTAGCGCTGAAAGAAGTTGCGACGTAGAAAAGATGAGAGAGATGTTCTACACGATAGAGAATGGAAACTACTGCGCTAAATTATTCGAGCTGTTCGGAAAAGAAAGAGTAGAAAAAGAGTTAGAAGAGTTTTTATCTTTTAATTTCTTTCCAAGATTCGGAGCTGGTATAGGTATGACGAGACTAGCAAGAGCGTATGAGATATTGAAAGAGCAAGAAATGTTTTTGTGATAACTAAGATCCAATCAGTTATGTATTAATAAAAAAAATATATGTAACTGATTGGTTCTCCCTGAAGTATTTTCAAAAATAGTCGCTTATTAATTTCTCCACGTCGTAGCAAAGCAGTACTTTTACCCTAATCGCCCAATATCGGTCGGTATATAATAAAAAAAATTAATAAGTTATGGCACTATCTAATCGCAGTCTTTCGCAAGCAAAACAAGTATTAGCGGACATTTTGTACTCTCACGTAGACGTTATCGTTACTCGTGCTGCTTTAGACAAAAGAATTGAATTGATTAAGTTTCCCTATCTCAAGCCTTCTCACGATCGACATCAGAAAAATAAAACTCTTTATGTGAGTCGACAATACGATCCTATCCGTTATTGGTTAATTAAAAATAAATTTCTTACTCAGAATTACGAGAGCGGAAAATATATTTACACTGTTAACAGAGATATTATAAGTGCTTTCTTACGAGCAGAAAACGACAGAGTACAATCTAACAACAATAAAACAAAAAAACAAAAAGTTATGACGAAGAAGGAAAGAGTGTTTAGACACATTGAAGACAACGGTAATGCAATGCGTTACACAGACATTATCAAGTTTGCTTATGAAATTACTCACGGTACGGGTTCATTCGATAAGAGAGAGAATCGTGGCTATTATGCGTGCGCGTTTACTTACCATTCATATTGGAGTGCAATGTTTGGTGGACAACGTAAAAAAAATATTGGTTCACCAAAAGGTCATTTCGTTATTCCAACCAAAAGCGGTCACTTAATTAAATTGCCAAATGGACTTTGGAGTGTTGTTCGTCCTTCAAATTGGAAGCGCGATAATATTGAAATGCCTAAATCAAAATCGCACAGTAATTCCGTAACGGTAATATCTAAAGAAGAATATGAATCCATGTGTTGCGTCTTAAAGAAATACAACATTACGGCTAATGAGCTAGATAATTTAGCTACAGAGTATTTTCATAAAAAAAATGGCGATGGCGCATCTTGTTATCAATGGGCATATTATGATTTGTTAGAAAAAGCTGGCGTTATTTCAGACACAACAAAAGAATTACAAAAAGAAATAGATGCTTTAGCTGATCACATAATCGCTCAAAATAAACCTAAAGAAACTATGTACGCAGTCGTATCTGAATTTTCTGTGTTAGAAGGCATTCTTACAAAATCAGAATTGGAATTGTTCTTCAGCGAAGACAGAGACGTTAATAAGTACATGATATTCGAAGCCGGTAATTCGGTTCAGATCGAGAAAAAAGTAACAACTACAATCACAATAAAATAATTAGTTATGAAAAAACACATTTACGTAAAAGACAAATATAGAAAGAATCCTCTATCGTTAATACCAGGAGGACACGAAGTAACTATAATATATGCAGATGGCTTCTCTCAAACTTACGATAAAGTCAAGAGTCCTAAAGCATTCATTTCAAAAATCAGTAACGATCCTAAGCGACCTCACAAAATGGTTTCTATAACCGTAGATGGCGAACCATTTATGCAATAATATTCGCAATGTTCACATATTTATTAATAAAAAAATAAAATAATGAAAGATTTTAATTTACAAAAATATCTTAAAGATAATCCTTTGACTCAGAAAAAACAAGTCTTGAAAAAAGGAAAAATAAATGAAGCATTCGAAGGATTCAACGGAGTTAGATCTATTGCGCCTATTCACGAAGCTCCTATTCAAACAAGAAATTCTAACTTTGATCCTACAGATATGGCGAATTATGACGAAGAATCTCGTCCAAATAAATGGATAGCTGATATTGATCGTTTGCAACCTGAATACGGCGATTGGAAAGCGTCTTACGAATATCCAGGCATAATTGTTTGGTCTCATGCAGATATTCCAGACGCTATGGTTGTTGCTACTCCAGGTTGGGACGGCAAAGGCACTCCAGTAGAATTTCAATCTGTAAAAGGTTCTCACCAAATGTTGAAAGTCTTAGATCAAGATGATTTTCCTAATATAAAAGCGTACATCACGGCAATCGCTCCTTATCTTGATATGGTTGAAGATGCTAATCTAAATCCTACAAGTACTGATTACGAGAAGAGTCCTATTAAAGCTCCAGGAATGGGAGAATTTCAAGGCTTACATGAAGGTTTGCCAAGAATGAAAACTCTTTTTGTATTAGATTATGGATCTGGTACAGTTTATGAGAAAGCAATTCCTGCTAATATGCAGTCTGAAGAAATTGAAGAGATGCTTGCTGACGAATACGGTATGAATCCAGCCGACGTATATTATATGATTACTGATAAAAATCAAGTGGAGAATCTTGATGACGCTACTTTTGATGAAGGTTATATGGGAACTCAATATGATTCTTCTGAGGACATGGCAGTAGATATGGTAAAAAAGGGTATAAGAGAAGACGACTATAAAAGTATGACGGCCGATAAAGGTTGGGAATACGATGATGATGAAATGGAAAAACCAAGTAGAATCTCAGGTCTTGTAGATCAAAGAGAACTTGCTAAATTTAAAGAAGCTGTTATGGCAATCGCTCAAGATTTGGATAACGAAGGATTTGATTCTATCGATATCAAAAAATTCTTGAAAGATCAACTTGATGACATGATTATTGCTTAATAAAATAATGCAACACAAAAGATAAAGCCCTCTTTTTGGGGGTTTTTTATTATATTTAATTAAATAAAAGTTATGCGATTAGATATTTCCCCTTACAACACAAGACAAGAGCAATACAGAGACGATCCATTCAAGATGCTCATGATATGCTTTATGCTCAATCAGACGAGTCACAAACAAGTCGACCAGATACGCGAAGAGTTTTTCAATAGGTTTCCCGATGCAGAGAGTTTGGTATTGGCAGAAGAATCGGAAATAGCTCAGATGATAAAAATTTTAGGCTTCTACAACAAAAGAGCTAGGGCATGGAGACAGTTTGCTTTCGAGTGGATAGCAGCAGTAGACAAATTCGGTGGCACAAACATTCCAGTAGAAGAGTTAGCCAAAATGAAAGGAATCGGCAAATACGCTCTTGACTCTTGGAAGGTGTTTCAGCTTTACGATTACGATATAGAAGTAGACGACCACGTTCTGAATTGGTACGTTGATTGGGCAAGAGTAGAAAAAGAGAGACTTATCAGAGAGAGCAAACCTTGGAAACCTATGAGCGTTTATTATTTACATTTCGAAGACAGTAGAGAGGTAGTTCCAAATTGGAAAAATTGCAAGGACTATGTGTGTTGCGTTATGGCGAGAACTCAAAAAGAGGCTATAGAAGTTACTCAATATGTCGCACTAGGTCAGAAAAAAGCCAAACACGTGAAAATACTAGGAATAGGTCACTGCAAAGAAGAGTGGACCATGTGCGAACAACCTATGACAACAGACGAACAAGCGCTGCGCGCACAATTAGATGCGATGCGGGAAAGAATGAAATCTAAATATTAATATATTTATTTTATATGAAACTACTTGACATACTAAATGAAACTAAAAAAGATATGAGAGTTGGACTGGATTATTTACAATCCATTCAATCTGATGAGCCATTTAACGTTCGTCAACCCTTATATCATTTGGCATTACGGCAAGCTTACATAAATAATGTAAAAAAACAAGGCTTAATACCATCGCAACCAGAAGCGTCTATGCATGCTGGAGCTTTGAAAGGAGAGCTGTTTAAGGGCGTTTGGTTAACGTCTCTAAGTGATATTTCTTCGATTGTCAGTTTACACTATCTTCCTGATTATTACGAATATGAAAGTGTACTATTAAAGATAGACGGCACTAAATTAGATCCAAATTTATTCTCAATTGGAATTGAAATACCTTTAAGATTAATGATGGACGTAAAAAAAGGCAAAAAAATATCTAGAAACGACTATTATAAGCAATCAGATGAAATAGTATATCTAGGAGAAATACCACCAAAAGCTATAACACTAGTCAATTAAATTGATTAAATTAATAAACATACTATTTAATAGTTTATAAAAAACAAAAACGTTATGAGTTTACTTACAATGACGGATTATTATCCGGAGTTTTTACGCTACTATGCACTAGCAAAAACACAACAAGAAGAGTGTAATTTAGGCCTCATTCCTCACACTGAATCATCGATACCAGACGATCTAATGAAACACGTAGAACTCTACGATGTAGTAGAAAGGAAATACGCTGGATTCTCTCAAATAGTTAATGATATATTTTATGGTTGGAGCGAAGATCATCCTTATTGGAAACGCATGGAAGCTGGATTGGCTAGCGAACCAAGAAAAAAGATAGCTCCGTTGTGGACAGGCAAAAGAAGCAAATTAAATACAGAAGCATGGTTCTTTTTATTTTTAGTGCATCGTCTTACTGGATCGGCTATCAATTATGCTAAGAAACCTAGTGGTTATCACAATAGTATTCTATTCGATCTACATGAGTGCGATGATATTCCTCAGATGGTTGAGAAGATAAAGAATCGCATATCTCCATTTTACACCTCAGTTGGTTATCAAATTGCTGCGTTTCCAAAACCTCAAGGCAATTACAAAAGAGGAGGAGATTATTTCATTTGCGAATGGGTACCTCAATTGGCGGTCGATGTTCTTGCTTTCTTAGAAAGCGGAAATAGAAAAAAGAACTTTAGAGAAGTTGGAGATTTTATGTTTGCTTGGAATAAAGAAAGAGGATTTAGAATATTTAAATTTCAATACTCTGCTTTTATAGCCGACATTGCAGATTGGTTTCCTGAGTATATAAACAAAGAAAGTCCTTTCTATTACGGTACGAACGCTATAGAGTGTTTAAACTATTTGGCAAAGAAATACAAAGGCATTCCTCAAGAAGCTTTTCTAGATCAGATAACAAAAAAGATATACGAAGACACTGGAGCATATCCTTACAATAGCGAGGACGTTACCTGTGACTTTATTCGTTATGTAGAAAACTACGTAAAACCTGGTAACGATTATCGACATTTAGACTACGACAACTTGTGGAACAGTTGTGGTATTACAAATCACCCTTATGGCAGACAAAAGGCTATGTTAGATCTTGGATTGACTCCAACATTCAAAGGCATAACCGATCATCCATCAGACGATAAGATCATTAAAGCTGTAGGAATCACTGCAGAACAATACAAAGAAAAAGTAAAAGAGTTTCAATTTAACAATCAAATACAATGACTAACATCTTATATCAAAACACCTGTGAAGTTGAATTTAAAGGAAAAAAACCAAAAGACAGTTGGATGGCCAATTGGTCGCTAGACCAGAGACTAGACAAGTTCTTTGAATTTTGTAGAGTTTTTGATGATCGTCAAGATAGTTTATTAAAAGATGAATATCAAATATTCTCGCATCGTTTACATTGGCATGAGCATCCATTCTGCGACTTAATGAAGTCTATTACTGATAATGAGTTGAGATTATTCTATACGCTTGTTTTTAGTTTTTCTAACGAACATTGGGGAACTCTAAATAAATTAATGGAAGAAGGCATATGGAGTACTCGTAATCATTTTCAAAGCAATAGACACGCTCGTAATGATTTGTTTCAGATATACTATCCTAAAGGCACAAATGTAAAGGAGTGGCTTCTGAGTGGTCCTCATGCAGCTGCTACATTTCTTGCTGATAGTTTATTAGGATCTGTAGAAAGAGGCGAAAGAGGAAAATGGACTATGATGGAGTTTGCTAAAGCTTTGGAATCTTATTTTAAAGAGCATCAGAATTTTAGAAGTCCTTTATATCCATGTAAGAACACTGCACGATATATTGCTATGGCGTATCCTCACTTAGTAGATCCTGAATCTATTCTTTTTGGTGGTACTGGTCACTTTGATGGACTTCATCAAATCTTCGGTGGACAAAATCTTAATGGTAAAGTTAAATATTCTATTAATGAGAATGGTTTATTTATTCCAGAAAATAAACAAGCAGAAACTTGGTTGTATCAGATGGACATTTTAGTGAACGATTCTAGAAATCCCATGAGAGAACAGAAGTATTTAAATGTAGAAGATAAAACTTGTTTTTTCTGGAAGCACATAAGTATCCATCATGGAGCCAAAAAACCAACTAAAAATATTCCATACACATGGATATTCTCAGATGACTTCAATCTTAGCAATCATTCAGACTTTTTACAAAACATCGCTGAAAGGAATCTAATGTACGAAGAGGCTTAATATTTATAAACGTGAAGTTACTAAATATACTTAAAGAAATAGGAGACGCTTCTGCGAAACCATTTGTATGGAGTTCAAAAGGCGATATCTCTACGTTAGCAAAACAATTTGCATCTGTTATAGATAACAAAAAAAGCGGTATGAATATGGTTGGGCCCTCTGTTTTTGGATACACTGCTCAAAGCGACAGCGCAACCTACGATATAAATATAGAAGCGATGGGACGTAGAAGACTATCTCTTCAACTTCCAGGAAAACCAAAACCAAAACAAATAGGCCCATCTCACGTAATGGAAGTTTGGATTAGTTTTACAGTTAACGATAGCGACGAAGACACAAATCTAAACGAACAGTATAGAGTAATGGCCACAGTAATTGCTTGCGTTCAAGACTTCGTTAGAAAAGTTAGTGACACATTCGAAATCAAAGAAATTAATATCCTTCCAAAATCAGATACAAGTTCAGATGCTCAATTCGATTCACACAGAGGTCGTTTGTATTTAGCGTACGTAAAAAGAAACATCGATAAACTTCCAGGAAAATGGACAGCTTACGCAAACGAAGACGGAATATCCATAAAAAATGGATCGTGGGAGGGTGGAAATATCGTAGCTAAATCAACAAATTAATAATATTTATAAGTATGAAATTAATGCATATCTTATTGGAAGCCGAGTCAGAACAAAAAGTGGATTCTGTAGTCTCTCAATTAAAGTCTCAAATGGGAGATCTTATAAGCGACATCGAAGACACTATAGAGGACAAATCTAAAGAACAAAAAGAAGGCGTTTTAACTTACGTAGGAGTAGCTCTAGCCATTCCGCCAATATTAGGACTCATTGCGAAATTCGGTAAATACGCTTCAAGTGTAATCAATAAGATTCTAGGAAAGAAACCAGACGATCAAACTGGAGCTGAAAGATATTTCCAACAAATGGGTAGAATAGCAGATGAATTACATGGTTTATATATAAAGCCTTTAGAATTGTCTATTAGATCGTTTGTAAAAGACGAACAAAAGGCGAAAAAAGTTTCAAGTTTTATATATCATATAATTGTAGCGTATATGTTGATAAACGCAGGAATAACCGCTGTAAAAGCTATACAAGCAAAACAAGTTTCTCTTGCTACTCTAGAGACTGCTTTAGCGGCCATAAAAGGAGGAGAAGTTAAAAAATACATTTTAAAACTACTTGCGTAATTACTTAATATTTATTAATAAAAAATTCAATGAAAACAAACATGAAACTTTTAAAGCTTATCATAGAAAATCTAAGAGAGGCTGATGAAGAGCAACCAGCAAAAGGTGGCGACGCTGCAGGTAAACTTGCAGCAGCTTTCAAAACTCAAGACGTTTCTGGATTCGTAAGTCAATTCAAAGCGATTGCATCTGATCCAAAGGTTCAAGCTATTCTAAAAGCAGGTACAACTGATGGAAACCCAGGTGATGAAAAGATCACTTACGCAAAAGGCAGCGTTGCTGTTAAAGGATTGTTGCCAACTCAAAGTGAAATTGGATTCGATCAAAGCATAGCGAATATACTTTCTGATCAATACGATAGTCTTCAAAGCATACTTAAAGGTACAGCAAACGTTGGAGGCCCAATAGTTACCTATAATGGAAAATACGTTATAGATGGTCACCACAGATGGAGTCAAGTATACGCAGCAAATCCAAATGCGAAAATGGAAAATTTGGACATTAAAGGAAATTTAAAACCAACCGAAATACTAAAGATAGTTCACGCAGCAATTGCAGCCAAAATTGGAGAAGTTCCTTCTGCTGATCCAAAGGGCATAAACATTCTTAATGGAGTTACAGAAAAACAAGTTGCAGATGCAGTTAATTCCAAACTTTCAGATAAAGCTAAAAAGATTTGGGCAGCAAACGGAGAAAAAGATAACGCGTCTATCACAAAACGCATATATAACAATCTGAAAATGTTGATAAGCAAAAATAAGCCTGTTGCTGGTTCTCCTGGTAGAGCTGATATGCCTCAAACAGATAAAGGTGGAGCTCCTACAGATAAATTAACACTGCTTCAAAAAGGAATGGTAAATTTCAAAGATCCAAAATCAGGTGACGTGAAAAAAGAATCTCTTCAAGAAATCCGCAGAATGCAAAAATTATCAGGAATTAGAAAGTAGTAATAAACAAACTATCACATAATTGATGGGGAGCTCATGGTAGCTCCCTTTCTTTTTGTCCTATGGTTACTATTAATGAGCTTTTTTGACAGAATGGGGACTAATGGGTGAGCTCCAAATGAGACAGGTAACTCATTGACAATCAACGCGTTGCAACTTATTGGTTTTCATTGAGTTGCTTAACGTCCCGTCTGAACCATTTGCCTTGAATATTCTCATTGTACGAATCAGTAGACAGCACTTCGTATACCATTTGATAGAACACTTCGTAGTACGATAATTGTTTTTTTGAGAAGCAAAATTCGATAATTTCTCTTTTGAACTTGTGTGGACCCAAAACTTTAACGTCTTCCAAAAGAGGTTTACAACTGCCATAGTATTTATTCCAATCTGATTCTTTTACTACTTTGGTTTTGTTGGGAACTTTTCCTGGTTTCGACCAAGATTCTTTTTCTTTGAGAGTAAGTTTCTTTGTGAGTAAGTTTCGTAGTATTTTCTTACCTATGTATATTTTTCCCGTGTCTATGTTATAGATCTTGTAAACGAATCCGATACAGTTTTCAGGAAAATCTTCTAGAGTCAAGTACTCTTGACCTTGATGCAACCAATTTGTCATAGCCTTTTATTATAAATATCTATGTATCGTATCTAACTACGAAAGTCATATCTGTATTTGGAGGAATTGGATATGGCCTTGAAAGTTTACCTACAACAAGCAAATCATTTCTTTCGTTGTAAAGTCCAACGCATGTAGTGTATGGCCTAAAATCTGAGCCCGTTACGTTGTCCGAAAGAGATCCAGTTCCACCTATTTTTACAGCGCTAAGATTCTGAGTATAGTTGAAATCGTTCTCACTTATGTGACACCTATGTTCTTTTTGATAGATCGTTGTCTCTGCTAAGAAAGATATTATTGAGATTTGAAAATCCTTGGGAATAGCAGATAAATTTTGAGAAGTGATTATTATCAAACCTTGAGAGTAGATAACATTCCCAGCTTTTTGATTATTAGAATCATATATATTGCCGTTTCCATCATCTGTATAGGTCTCGAAGGTCGCATCATCATTAATCGTCAAACTATTCCTAGAAATCTGTTCTCCAAAAACTATAGGAGGTATAGATATGACTTGTATAGTTGCGTTAGATTCAGTAGGAAAATATCGATTCTCGTAATCAGAAGACCCAGAAAAAGCCGTTGATTGTTGATTTGAATCCCAATAACTAGCAGAAAACAATAAAGATCCCGTCAAATAGTTTTGATAGTATAATTGACGAATGGTTCTAAAATTAATAGTATCTTGTTTGACTGATCCTGTTATTGTGACAGGTCCATTAGATCCTGTAATAACATTTATTCCATATGCGCTAAAGTCAGCAGCTTCTATACCTACTAGATATTTTAATTTTATAGGCGTAGTAGATATATCGGATGCCTTTAACGTATTATACGCTCTACTCATGATTTACAATTTTCTCTCGTTAATGAGACAATTAGAGATATTTTTTTACCAATCTAATTTTACTCTAATCAACGCTTCTTTGGTGAAATCTTTTACGAGAGGCTTAGAAAGTTTTGCCACCGCCAACAATTCGTTATTGTTGTTATACATACCAACAGTAGTCATATAAGTTTGTGGACTGTTTATATAATTAGAGTATAACAAATCTCCCGAACCAGTTATGAAAGAAGGATTCGTTGTGTAATTGTATTCTGAGTTCTTTATTCTAACGAATACATAATCTGAAGATATTGTCTCTTGAGAGCTTAACGTAAAGTTACTACCTGAAACTATTGTTTTATATACTTCTAAATTGTTGTAAGAGTTATTAGCTGAACTACCTACTGCTGTAGAAAATGCCATTCCCAATCCACCTTTATCTGTAGAAGCTCTCAATGCTGAAGGATTAAGCAAAATTAATCCAACATCAGGCAAAAACGTACCATAGGACCCAGTAAGAGTGTATCCTTTTCCAGGAGCTCCTGAGATTAGTGGGGAATTAGCTGCAGTTCCAAAAGTTCCAGAAACTATGTTATATGCTCTTCCGCAATCTAAATAAGTTACAACAGACGTGTCTAATGAATCGTCGGTTAACTTAAGAGTAGTGGATCCTGACGTAAGAGTCAAGTTGAAACTACCCGGAAACAGAGCTTCTTTATATCTATTACGATCCACAGCTATAGCTATAAGATCAGAAGAAGAAGTTACTGCTGCTCCAAATTCTACTCTAGATTCGTTATCTCCATATACTATATTTCTGAATTGACCATAATTCGTTCTTGAAGGAGTATTTTGCGGAACTAAAGAATTTAATGGCACAGATCCTGTTCCATTTATATGACCGTATGCTATACAAAATTGAATAGCTGAATTACTGCCTGTTGGATTAGCATTATATACTGCTAAATAATAATCGTTGCTAACAGATGAAGTAAAAAAGGTTGATAGCCTTGGTATATTTGTACTCCATGCTGGAGCTGTTACAGCATCTGAAGATACTACGAAATCTGTTGCGTCTAATCTAGTATATGACATAGTTTATTATTGTGTTACTTTTGTGATTTGTACTGGTATTGAAATTCTCGCTCCTGAATCTCTTCCTACTATTGTTAAAGTAGTGAATAAAGACGTATTTGTTCCAAATAAGGTGTTTACAGTCGTTGCAGACATGTTAACAGTAGTTCCTATTACTGTGGAGCTCACGTTTGTTCCAACTGTAGTGGTAGTATTTAGCGCAGAAGCTTCTGGTGTGTTTATACCCACTCCCGTAAATGTAGACATTGTTCTAACGTCTCCTATTGTAGCTACGTACCCAGATTGTTCGAAAGTAGTGGTAGCGCCTATATAATTTAGAGTTTGCGGAGTTACAGATATAGAAGAGCCTTGTTTGATTACTATATTGCTATAACCTACATCTATTACTGGTATTTTAGCGGTTCCTCTAGGAAGAGTTATAAGTTTAGATCTCATTATCTCTTGATCGTTCGGATAAGCTTGTAATACGGGCATATTTTCTATCGCTTCACCGTAGAAAGCCGATCCAGAAGGATGATTTGGGTTATACAAACTATAATCTACCTCATCGTCAGATACGGAAAACTGAGTTATTTGAAAAGATCCATCGTTTCTAGCCAGTAATTCTCTACCTTTTTTGGTGAGAATTGCGTCTACGACTACGGAAGTGTTACTTAAATAAGACATAATTGTATTCTATTTTATTATAAATATTAGTTTTTAAAAAATTAATTCGTTATATATTTTATTGCTGAGATAATAGCTGAGTTTGAACATTAGATTGAATGGTTGATATTTTATCCAATACATCTAAAGTGATGTCTTCAGGTATGGTAAACCCGTAGCCTGTATATCCAAATTTTATATCCAATGGAATTATTATATTTTGCTCATCTTGTAATTTTTTTACTATTAGCAATTCGCTAATTTGATCTGGATTATTTTGAAAATACACATCTAAATCTGGATTAACCGTTATTTGTAGAACGTTAGCGATATTAGAAACAGTTCGAATAGTTAATATTTGAACGCGACCATCGTAAGATTTTATAACTATTTTATCGTTAAACTTTGGAGAGAACGCTTGAGTGATATTTCCATACGTTGTATATAGACTATTTTGAAATTCAGGAGTTGCGTCTGGAGATATTGCATAAAACGGAATTTGTCGATAATCGTCTGTAAAAGAACTAAGAATTGTATTGAATACAAGAACGTTTGGAGGTTGTACAGAATAAACAAAATTTCCGTAATCAGCGCTTGAAGTTGCGTAAGGATAACCACCGATACTAACTGGTTGTATATCTACTGTTAAACTGCCAGTGCTAACTGATCCTGTCCAATTTCCACTCGTAGGTTGATACTCACTCACGAACTCAAAAGTAAATTCATCCCCCGCGTAACAGTTACTAAGCGTAGTTGAAATAGAGTATTTTAATGATCCTGATGTTGCCATGTTGTTAATTAAATATATTAATACTTTCGATTACTATTTCTTCTAAATTTCTATTAATTATGATGTCTCCTATAAGTAATTCCTCAGACGTTATATTACTCCATTCGTTGTTTCTTTTTATTACGTGTTTATGAGAATCAGAACATCTAATCAATCCATTGTTAAGTAAATAAAGTTTGTCTACTTCATGGAAACTTTTAGATGTTATTATAGATTCTTCGTATTGCATTGTTTCAGGATCTATAGAAAGTAGACTATCTCCAATATTTACGTCTTTTAAAAATATATTTTTTCCATCATATAGTTCTATTAAAGTATCGGGTGTTAAACAATTTTTCTGCAAACTTCCATTCTTAAATGAATACTCTCCGTATGGAAATCTATTTGTAGCTGATCTGCCCGTTGCATCTGTTGCTGTCATTACAGCTTGCCAATAAAAAGTTCCATCAGATGTATTAAATAGTGTTTGTACAGAAAATGATATCGGATTATTTGCTTGCCAACCAAAAAACGACGGCTGGTACGTCATTGCGCCTTGAGTACTTATACCTAAAGTGTTGTTATATGTAAGTCTTCCATTTTGGAATTGTAATTTTACCATCGGATATGCTTGAGTACCCGCGCACCTAGCACCGCCATCTGCGAACTCAAAATAATTTTCGTTTGTATTAGACGATACTATTATTTGTATGGGTAAACTTGGCACGTAACTACTTTGATAAAATATTTTAGGTTTTACAGTACCGCCAAAATTTTCAATAGTTCTAGAAGAATAGCTAGTTCCAATCGGACATTCGATCGTGTCAGGATTTTTAACGTAGTTGTGAGTTAATACTCCATTGGCTATATATCTTTGCGTTGTCGTAGATATATTTATTACTTTATATTTCATTTTTTGTAATAATTTTTTTTATATTCCGTAAGGCTCTCCAAAAGTGATATAGTAAGAATTTCCTGGATAATTTCCTCCTGATCCGCCACCTGTTCCATCTGCATTAAATATATAACTTTGAGAAGCCGCAATAGTTCCATTTCTTTTAATTAACATGGTAAATGATCCGCTTTCTGCATCATTAGACGCTGTCAAATTCAAATCAAATCTTAAATTAATAACATAATTACCAGCATTTCTAACTAAATAATTTGTATAATCTAAAGAACCTGTATCCCCAGCTGAGTGAGCGCCTGATTGATCAATTACTTCTACATCAAATAGATTGTATATTGAACCAGTCATACCAGATCCAGAAGGAATAAGAGGGTATCTCAGATTTGTAGATCCAGAAACATAATTATCAGGAAACGGATTATTTCTTGCTAATACGTATGAATTGCTTGTTCCTAAATAAGAAAAATAAACTCTTTTATCGTTTGCCGCATTAAAATAAAGCATTGGAGTGTAACTATATCCGCTTTCATAAATGGTGTGAACTGCATTGATAGACGGCTGTTCGTTATCGAAAAAGTTGTTTTTACTATCGAATTGTTTTACAGTTAAAGTTTTACCTGCTTTAAAAGTGTTTTGAACTTCGAACCAATTGTTGTTTGATTGATTCAATTCATTAATTCCGCTGACTCTATCAACCAAGTAAACCATTGTAACATCAGTATACCCAGGAAAAAATATATTAGATTTTATTTGAGAAAATAGACCCAACTTCTGAGTTCTAAGATCTATAACTGGGAATTTTCCGTACGATTTATCTCCCGCATATCCAAAAGACGCTGTTGTGTATATATTATATTGTCTACCTTCTAATTTAGATCCAAAATATCTCGGTATAGTGCTTCTTTGAGAAAAATAATTAAAATCCTGTAATTGCGCGTAAGGATTATTTTTGTTAGTGTATGTATTGAAATTATCTGATACCGAATTATCTATTGATTGGGTTATTAATCCAAAATTAACTGGTACAATCGAATTATACGAATAATCTAAATCTAAATATTTTGTAGATCTAACAGAAGCTGTTACGTTATTTATAAGAGTATCTAAATAAACGACACTAGATGTCAGAGCATTGCTTGATTTTTCCGTTTGGTTTCCTAAACTAGTCAAACTAGTTGCAACAACTTGTGTGCCCATATATTCTCCCGTAAATTTCTCGACTCCAAAAGATTGAGTTACTGATATGTAACCTATCGAAGACGGTACATCTTGGTAAACGGTAGTGTCAGCAGAATAACTTGTGGCCGCGAAAGCTGAAATTGTTCCTATATCTATAGATTCAGAATAGTTAGCAAACGCAATTTCAGGCTCGTGACGAGCATACTTACTTCTCTCTAATATATGTGGCTTTATAACAATTCCAGTAGAAACGTTAGATCTTGCTGGCACAAAATCTTTTACCATTTTGAATAAAGAATTATTATAATACTTTATTAATCTGATGTATTCCCATATAGAATGGGAGTAGTTATAAGTGCTAAAATAATTATTTCTATAATTGTCTAAACTGTTATACGATGCTGAATAAAGATTTTTTGGATCTCCTATATATTGATCAATGTTAAAAACGTTTGCTAATGAAGACGATAGGTTGCTATTAATTTTGTCTGAAGGAGAAAATCCTATTTCTAAGTTATAACTGCTTAATCTATTTAAATCGTTGTATTTTTGTATAGTTGTATACGGACTTAAAATAGATTCAGATAGATATAGAGCTGAGCTTTGACTAACTATCGATATTTTATCATTATTTATAGAATCTATGCCTGAAACAGAATTTCTATTGTATCCTCCAAATTCATTTACAGTTAATATGCTATTGGGTATTCCATAACATGCTATTAGAGCTTTTATGCCCCTTTGTGTGCCTCTAGTTTTTAATAAGTAGGGTAAATTATGATATATGCGTTTGTATACCTCTTTTTGCACTTGATCGTAAGGAAGTATATAAGGTCTTCCTGATCCCGAAATGCTCGAAGTCACATACGTAGTAATCTTTTCAGAACCTGTAGGAGGCAACAGGGAATTTTGATTATTTGTGCCGAATAAAGAATAGTATACGTCGTTAGATAGATTTGTATTGGTGTATAATTCTATACCAAATCCCTTTAAAGCATCGGATACAAGATCTAAAGATATTCCTTCGTAAGGATTATTTGAAGCATTGTATCTATTTGTGATGTCTTTATAATATATCCATATATTATCGAAATATTGACCAATCATGTCAATAAACGTTATATATGATTCATTGCTATTATCGTCTCTTAGATATTGAGGTATAGACAATCTTAGTATGTCTTTATTAGTGCTATCGTAAAAAGATGCAGAGAATAAAACAGATGCTGTAGTTGCATTAGGCGTAGTTGTCGGCGATCCTAACCAAGAAATAGCTTTAGAAGACGTAACAGAGTGTAGAGAGTAGGGTTTTGTGCTAGTAGATTTAGGCCAAGCAAAAGATTCAGATTCGTAGTATAAATAATATTCGTACGGATCAAATTTTTCTATTACGTTAGAAATATACGTATTTAGTAAATTTACAGACGAAGTCACTGTTGCTTGATTAGCTGTTCCAACAACAAGACTTTGAGAATATATTTGCTTGTTATAATCTTCTATTAATCCAAGTTTATATACAAAATTATTTACTCTCTCCTCAGCGCTTGAAAAGTGAATAAAATTATCAAAACTTGAATAATCTACATTTATTGATAGTGCTTTATCTTCGTAGTAAGACATTAGTTGTCTAATTGACGAAGTTAAATTTGAAGAAAATAATGTATTGTACGAATAATATTGAGTAGTTTGTCCAATTGATTGTTTATCTTTCACATTATAGTTTGGGCCTCTTAATTTAAAAGAGGTATCAACTGCTACTGATTCTACCTGTATATCAACTTTGTAACTAACAGAATTTCCTAATTTTTCAACAATTGATAATTGACTTTTTAATTCAATATCAATAGGAAGAGGTTCATATAATTTTATTAGAAGATAACTATTACCATCGGACTCTGTTATTACAATGGCATTGACTGCTATGATTAAATTATTTCTACCAAAATTCAAATAAAAATCAGGATAGTAGTTTTTTTGGCTTATATAATTTTCAAATTCATCGAAACCTGCTACGATAGATGTACTAGAAAGATCTTGAGATGCTAATTTTAATTCTAATCTAGAATTAGAAATTTCTTTAATAAAATATTGAAAAGTGACCGAATCTGATCCAAATAGATTTTTTAAAAAATTATATTGTATATTGATAACACCTCTATTATATCCCATCGATTTTACATCTGCCTCAGGATCAATCAATACTCTACTGTATCTATTTCCTACAATATTCGATGTTGGATCTAGTGAATATGGAGCGTTATATCTATAATCTAATAAAAAATTAGAATCGTCCGTGATGAAATACTCTACTGTGTCAACTCCGTCTTCAAATGTATTATTGATATTGTTATTAGTGATTAATTGTAAATCTCTAGTACTGTATCTCTGAATCTCAGATCCGAATCCGGTGTATGATATGTTAACAATTTCCATTATTATTGTAGCTGACTAATGTTTAAATATGTTTGAGATAGATCAACAATTTGTTGTCTAAGCGAGTTTATCTCTTCAATTAAAGCGGCTTTTTCTTGATCTATTACTAATGATCCTATATATTGTTGACTTCTTTCAATTAAGCTTTCATGAGAGTTTTCTCCTGATATTGGAATATCGTAAAATAATGTTTCATACAATGAAA
>Ga0315902_10003763_pt1 | contig 22424 bp, 15 predicted proteins | sample LakEriMetagenome_9_FD_203523 | JGI IMG/M metagenome (GOLD analysis project Ga0315902, IMG submission 203523) | Freshwater fungal communities from buoy surface, Lake Erie, Ohio, United States - Buoy 12 MA117 | ecosystem: Environmental > Aquatic > Freshwater > Lake > Lake biofilm | place: USA... | reverse complement strand
TTCGCGGGGCTTTCTCGCTACGATACTGGAGCTTTGCCAAGAATGCCTTGGTAGAGGGAATTGCTTTTTCGTAACCCTCGTCGGTGCAAAGACTTCTGTCCACACCCGAAAAAGACGGCGAAAAAAATTGGTGGGTGGCACCGATTGGAAAGGTGTGTGGCACCGATTGTAGGAAAAGCTAGCTCGATTGGTGAAGGTGGGGTCGCCGGTGATCGGCCCCGCTACAAAGACCCTGTCATGCCACTCGCCGCTGAAATTCGGAAAATAGGATCAGAAGGTAGACCGGTCCCCAACAGTCGGGGCTGTCTTGGTACTCCTAGCCTGAAATGCCTGACACCAGCGATTGCATGTCGATCAGAAGACCCTAGCGGGACAAGTCGCATCCATGGTGGTCTGAGGCCGGTTGATCAATCGATCGGTTCCAGAATCGCTTCGATAGCGGCTAACCCCACAATAGGAAGATCGCACTGGGGGCCGATGCAACGATAAAGTGTCACCTCCCCATCGACTGCCTGTCGAAACCGCACAGCGGGATGATCCTCACCAAGTTTCCTGGCGTTTTGGTCTTCGACCCAACGAATCAATCGTTGCGGAGCATCCATTCGGTGCAGTCGATCGCGCAATACTCCTGGAAACTCAATACCTGCAGGGATGACAATCACCCAAAGTTCTCCAGGCCCTATCCAGCGTTCCAAAGCCAGCAGCATCTGACCGCTTGCTGCCAGAGCGCGCCGCATCGTGGGATTCCCCTCCTGCAGCGTCCCCTCCCCTGCCTCCCAGAAATCGGTACGACCTGTGATGGTGCCTAGCATCAGCAATGCCTCAGCGATGGCCCCGCTGCCGCTGGGAATGCTGTGATCCAAGCGATCCTTGGGGCGGGCAATCAGCGATTCGGACTTCTTGGATGTAAAAAAGAAACCGCCGGCTGGATCGGCGAAATCGTCCAGCACTATCTCGGCCGCCTCCACCGCCTCGTCGATCCACTCCTGAGATCCATCGGCCTGGTGCAGCGCGACCATCGCCAGGATCCAGTAGGCCAGATCATCCAGGTAAGCAATCACTTCCGCTTGACCACCCCGCCAGACATGCCGCCACAGCCCTTGGGAACGGGTTGTCTTCAACGAGCCGATCAGGAAGCGGGCGCATCGCTGAGCAGCCAAGAGGTAGCGAGGTTCCTCGAGCACACCTACCGACTCGGCCATGCTGGTGATAGCTAGCGCGTTCCAAGATAAAAGGACTTTGTCATCGCGCCCCGGACGAATCCGGCGACCTCGGGCTTCCATCAGCCGACATCGATCGTCCGCCAATTCCACCTGAAGCTGTCGTAGGTCCATCCCTGCAGCTGATGCGATCTGGTCCCAGTTCGGGTAGCTGCCTGGCGCGCCGTGGTGCAGCAGGTTGAGGATCGACTTCCCTTCAAAATTGCCGCCAGGACGTACCCCGAAGATCTGACAGAAACGTTCTCCGCGATCCTTGCCCAGCAAATCGATGATCTCTGAGTCGGTCCAGACGTAGAACTTCCCTTCCTCCCCTTCGCTGTCGGCATCTTCCGCACTGGCCAGTCCACCTTCTTCTAGCTGCATGTCTCGCAGCAGGTAATCCAGGGTTTCCCTGGCTGCCTGCTGGTAGGGCAATCGCTTCGTCAGTCGGAACGCATGCAGATAGCAACTGGCCAGCAAGCTATTGTCGTAGAGCATTTTTTCGAAGTGCGGAACCAGCCAACGCTCATCGACACTGTATCGCGAAAAACCCCCTCCCAGGTGGTCGTAGATGCCACCCAGATGCATGCACTGCAGCGTGTGCATGATCCGATGCTGTCGCGATGGATCAGACCTCCGCCGCTGCAATCGCATCAGAAGCTTTAGATCGGTTGCATGAGGGAACTTCGGAGCGCCCCCAAAGCCGCCCCAGGTGGCGTCGAACTGTCGAGCGAGTTGCTGATCTGCCTCATTCAGCAGCGCGGCATCGAGCGTATCGGCGCTGGACTGATCGCCCGAGCCGGCTTCCTCCTGGAGGTACCCCGTCAACTGCTGCGCGTGCTCTAGCAGGTCTCCACGCCTTTTGCTCCAGGCATCCGCCACCGCGCGGAGAACTTGGTCGAAGCCTGGTCGGCCCCACTTCTGCACCGGTGGCCAGTACGTGCCGCCATAAAAGGGCTTCTGGTCCGGTGTCAGAAAGACGCTCATCGGCCATCCACCCGACCCCGTCAAAATCTGTACCGCCTGCATGTAGATATGATCGAGGTCTGGCCGTTGCTCGCGATCTACCTTGATGGCGACAAAGAATTCGTTGAGGATCTCAGCGATCGCCGGATTCTCAAAGCTCTCACGTTCCATCACATGGCACCAATGGCAGGCCGAATAGCCGATCGAAAGAAAAATCGGCTTCTCTTCGCGCCTCGACCTCTCAAGTGCCTCTTCACCCCAAGGATACCAGTCGACTGGATTGTGCTGGTGTTGAAGCAGATAAGGACTGGTGGAGCCGGCAAGTCGGTTTGGCATGAAGTTGCATTTCTCGGTAGAGATCGATACTTCTATCGGATCTGGATGGTGCTGAGGTTCGCCCGTGAGCGGATCGATGCAGTCTAAGGCAAGTCCCCTGGGGACGGTTTGCCTTTGTCTTCTTGATCCTCCTTCTCTTCTTTCTTTCGATCGACCTTGCCTTTGGGCTCCTGGGGTTCCTTTCCTTTCTTCGCGCGGCCGCGATTCGACTTGTTCTTTCCCTTCCCTTCGTCGCCCTCTTGCTGCGGATCGTCCGCTTCTGGGGTTTCGCCCAGTTTCTTCACCGCCGTGATGGTCGCGGTTTGGGCATAGATTTCATCGGGAGATTGGGCGCTGGCCAGTCCCTGGACAACAATGGCATCGCCGGGTTGAACGAAGTCGATGGCGTTGAGCGTGACGGTAATCTGCGTCTTGTCATCAACGCGGACCTGCATGGGGATGCCACCGCACTGAAGGGCGATGCGGTCTTTCTGTCCACCCGCGATCTGTCCGACGACCAGCACCTTGGCCGTCTGCGGTATGTTCTTGCCATCCTGGAAAGGCTGTGCGCCGTTGGCTCCCAGCGCTGCCACAGGATAGATCCCCGGAACTCGCCTTGCCAGTTGCTCGGGCGGCAAGGGACTACGAACAGGGATGGGGGTAAAGACCTCCATCTGCGATAGCGGTGCGGTTGGCTGTCCCATGGCGTTGAGTTCCGTGGCGAACCGAACCCAGAGGCCAGGCTGCAGCCAAGGGAGCAATGCCTCGGCCCGGTACAGGATCCGTTCGGGCATATCCGGAAGCTTTACCAGCTTTTTGGCATTCGAGTCGTCGGTCACCTGAAGCACTAGGCCCTGTCCCCCTTCGATTTTCCCCTTCAGGGAGACCACCTGAGCGTCGTTGGCTGCGCCCTGACCTCTCGCAACAGCAACCGCTAGGCACGCCAGGATGGGGGCAAGAAGCAGCGATCGCAAACGGCATTTTCCGCCGCCGAAAAAAGAGACTCGATCGCCACATTGAGCCATGCAAATCGGCACCATGGTGCTACTCCCTTCTGACAATCATCGCATCCAGGCCTGGAAGGGGGGCTTCACGAGTTGCCCCGATGGCTGGAGTATACTACGACGCAGGAATCATCCGCACGAGATTCATGATGGAGTTTTTTCTGAAGGCTGCTTTCAGGAGCAATTCGATTGGGATGCGGCGATCGAATGCATAGGATGGGCAGAGGGAGCGACAGCTGATGGGAAAAACTTCTTCAACTCCTTCTTCCGGGACGCTGCCCCCTGGCAGCCACGGGACTTCCAGTCCGGTGACTGTACGGTCGCTGAAGCAAGCCAAAGAGTCAGGGCGTCGCGTGACGATGCTGACCGTCTACGATTATCCTACGGCTCGCCTGCTGGATCAGGCTGGAATCGACATGCTGCTGGTGGGAGATTCGTTGGGGATGGTGGTCCAAGGGCATACCACCACCGTGCCGGTAACACTTTCCGAGATGATCTATCACGGCCGGATGGTGGCTCGGGCCGCCCAGCACGCCATGGTGGTAGTCGATCTCCCTTTTCCAGTCGGCCAACTCGGCGTCCGTGACACGCTCCGTAAAGCGGCTCGTGTTGTCAAACAGACAGGCTGTCAGGCGGTCAAACTAGAGGGAGGCGCTGCACAGGCCGACACCATCGCTGCCCTGGTCGATGCCGGAATCGCGACGATCGCGCACATAGGGCTTCGACCACAAAGTGTGCATGCACTGGGTGGATACCGAGTCCAGCGCGATCGAGATCGACTGATGCAGGACGCGGAGGCGGCTGTCCAGGCAGGTGCCTTTGCCATCCTGCTGGAGTGCGTCCCGGAGGCATTTGCCCGCGACGTCACCCGGATGGTGCCGGTACCTACGATTGGCATCGGGGCCGGAGCGGGGTGCGATGGGCAGGTACTGGTGCTGCACGACATGCTGGGACTGGGGGAAGGCCGAGTTCCCAAGTTCGTCCGCCAGTACGCGAATCTTCGCTCTGTTATCGACGATGCGGTTCGGCGCTATCGCGACGACGTGATCGCCGGGACTTTTCCTGGAGCTCCCGAGAGCTTTGAGTGAAGGGCGAGCCGGCCACAATCCAGGCGGCGCTGGCACACTGGGATTGGACCGAGTGTCCAACCGAGCCGTCCAGGAGAACTGCGGCATTCAGGAGGTAGGGACAGGTGGATTCGATGAGTCTCTTTGCCAGGCAGGAAGCGGAAGCGCTCGAGCAGGCCAAGCCACTGGCTGCCAGGATGCGACCCAGGTCGTTGGATGAGATCGTGGGCCAGGAGGCCTTGCTACGTCCCGGATCGCTGCTCCGGCGCCTAGTGGCCACGGGCAGGCTGGGTTCGATCCTCCTTCACGGACCACCGGGTACAGGTAAGACGACGTTAGCGCGGGTGCTGGCGGCCGAACTCAAGGCGACTCTCTTTCCACTGAACGCGGTCACCAGCGGAGTCAAAGAACTACGCGAGGTCTTGCAGAAAGCCCGTGACGAAGTGCTCGCCGGCGCGCCGCCACCTCTGGTCTTCGTCGATGAGATCCATCGCTTCAATCGTTCGCAGCAGGATGCCCTGCTGCCGGATGTCGAAGAAGGGATCGTTTCCTTAATTGGGGCCACCACCAGCAATCCCTTCTTCTCCGTCAACGCAGCACTGCTCAGTCGCAGTCAAGTGCTGCAACTGGAGCCGCTTGTGCCCGAAGCGATTCGACAGGTGATCGATCGGGCATTGAGCGACCGACAGCGAGGACTGGGGGAGATCCCGGTCGATGCGCAGCCGAACGCGCTCGACCATCTGGCCAATGCCGTCGACGGAGATGCTCGCCGCGCCCTGATGACGCTCGACCTTCTGGTCCGCTCCAGCCCCTCTCGCCCCGTCCCCATCACGATCGAAGCGGTCCGGGAGGCGCTGCACCGGAAGGTGCTGGCGTTTGATGCGACCGGCGATGAACACTACGACCTAGCCAGCGCGCTGATCAAGAGCATACGGGGCAGCGATGTCGATGCATCGCTGTACTGGCTGGCGCGATTCCTCGAAAGTGGTGAAGAGATCCGATTTCTCTGCCGAAGGTTGCTGATTCTCGCCAGCGAAGATATCGGCAATGCGGATCCTCAGGCTTTGATCCTTGCCACCAGCGCGGCGACCACCTGCGAGTGGATCGGTCTGCCGGAATGCCAGTTGACTCTTTCGCAGACCGTCATCTATTTGGCGATGGCCCCCAAAAGCAACTCGGCTACTACCGCCATCGCCGAGGCGCGGCGAGCGGTTCGGGAAGAGCCGACTCTTCCAGTCCCCAAACGGCTTTGTGATGCCCATTATGCCGGGGCGGAAAAGCTGGGCCACGGCATCGGTTATCAGTATGCTCACGACTATCCCGATGGGGTCGCGCCACAGGATTATCTTGGTGCCGATCGGGAATTCTACAAGCCAACCGATCGTGGCTTGGAGGGGACCTGGCAGGCTCGATTGGAATCGCTTCGCAATCTCTTCCGTAAGGCGCGGAAGGATAACAAGTGACAGGATAGCAAGTGATCTTTAGGACCCGATCAACTTAACGCTGGATCGGCGTCAAGCGGATGCCGCTACCGGAATTGGGAGTGCCAAATGCAGGGGGAGGTGTCTCTGCTGGTGCCGAATAGCCAGCGGCTGGAACCGTGCGATCGCCGTCGATCCCCCAGCCTGGCGCGACCTGGTTGGATCCCATCCCTGGGAGCAGGCTGCCTGATGGAGCATTGCCATTGGGGTTGCTTTGGAAAGAAGGCCAAGTTCCCTCGGGCACCGAAGGTGGAGTTGGTGTGAACCAGGGATTGCCGCCGGGATTGCCTCCCTGATTTTGCGGTAAGACTCCAGATCCTCCCTGCTGTAACTGGCTCTCCAATCGCTCCAGGTGCGGGCGCACTACGCGTTCCACCTCGGCTGGGAAGATACCATCCGATTTGGCCAGGATCTGGCTGATGTAGCGACCGCTGCGCGACTGGCAAATCGCACGCTGACGCTCTACCGGCAACAACGTCATTCCGAAGAAGGTAACCAACAGGCAGTAGATGCCTCCCTTGGCCAGCCCCAGTATGGCGCCCATCTGTCGATCGAATTCGCGAAGGCGAATCTGATCGAGGACGCCACTGAAGAGTCGGAAGCCCAGCCAGATCGCAAGGGACGTTCCGGCATAGATCAGCAGCATCGCGAGAAAGATGTTCCAGGGTGGTTCGGCATTGATCTTGGCCGCCACTTCATTGCGATAGGTGTACGCGAAATAGTAGCTGACCACGACCGATGCCAAGGATGCGACCTGCCAAGCAAATCCCTTGATCGCCCCCAGCAGCGTCATCGACACCAGAACCAGCAGCATCAGCAGATCGTAAGCTGGCAACATCCTATCTCTCCTCAAAGGTTGTCACCGTCGTTGTAGTCGAAAACAACCGGGTGGGCGAAGAGCAATCCCCCTATTTTTACCCAGGGGCGAGTCGCTTTAGGAAATGCTCTTGGGAGCCGGCCTGGGATCTTCTAAAGTCCTCACCCGGGCCGGGCAAGTTCAAAGGCGTAGAGGCAAGGCGGGCTGCTGGGGTTGGCCCCGGCGGATTCTGGGGACCATCCGATGGCCGATTCACGCACCCACTTCCTGGTCAGTTCGATCGCTGGCACGGCCTTGGGATACGCAGGTTGGAAGTCGGGACTGCCTTGGGAAACCTGCTGCATCGGCGGCGGTCTTTGCGCGGTGGCAGGCATGCTTCCCGACCTGGATAGCCCTTCCGGGAAACCGCTACGCGAATTGTCGTTGCTGGGGGCAACCATCGTTCCGATGCTCCTCACCCAGCGACTGGACCGGTTGGGACTGGGGGCGGATCGCAAATTGCTGGTCGCCGTTGCGATCTATCTTCTGGTTCGGCTGGGGATTCTAGAGGTCTTTCGTCGCTTCTCCGTCCATCGCGGGATGTGGCACAGCATCCCTGCCCTGGGAATTGTCGGGCTACTTGGATACTGGCTGAGCGAATCGGAGATTCCGAAGCGACAGGTTTTTGTTGCGATCGCGCTAATGCTGGGATTCCTCTCCCATCTGCTGCTGGATGAGGTGTGGTCGATCGATTTTCAGGGGGGGCGATATCGGTACAAAAACACTTTTGGAACTGCCCTGAAGCTTTGGGGCAAGGATGGCTCGATCAACCTGCTCGTCTATGGTCTGCTCGGCCTGCTGGCTTGGATTGTTTCGAGCGATTTGAAGCGGCAGGTGAGTGATCCTCCTGGACAAAAGGAGCAGCAGTCGCAGGGCGAGGTTCTCCCAAGCCGCCCCACACTTCCAACCGATCGTCTTTTGCCGCCAGGGCTTCCCGATTCGGAAGCGCTGCTGCCCGGCGAGCCAGATTCAATTTCCGATCCGCGCTGATGGGATGGTCACGAAGTGGATCGATCCAGTCCCAGTTCCTTGGAGTCGAGCAGAATCGTCACGGGGCCATCGTTGACCAGGGAAACCTGCATATCCGCCTGGAAAACACCTTGAGCTACCCGGAGCCCGTGACGCTCCATCGATCGGCAGAACTCCTCATAGAGCGATCGAGCCAGTTCAGGGGGCGCTGCATCGGTGAAGCTGGGGCGGTTTCCCTTCTGGCAGTTGGCGTAGAGCGTGAATTGGCTGACCACCAAGACCTCGCTCTGGGTATCCAGAAGGCTGAGATTCATTTTGCCCTGCGAGTCGGAGAAGATCCGAAGCTTGGCGATTTTCTCGACCATTCGATGCGCGATCGCAGGAGTATCCGACGGGCCGACTCCCAGCAGCACCAGGACTCCGGGACCGATCTGGCCTACAATGGACCGATCGACAACCACTTGGCTTGCCTGAACTCGCTGTAGCACCGCTTTCACTGGACGAGATCTTTCTAAGGATATTCCGCGAGCCGCCTGACGATGATCCACCGCGATAGGAATGCAAAGTCGACACTGCCAACGCTTGCGATCACCCTAGGGGATCCGACCGGGATCGGTCCGGAAATTATCGTGGGGGCCTTGAAAGAGCCCTCATTGTATCGCGTCTGTCGACCGCTGGTGGTGGGGCGGCCTGAGGTGCTGCTTCGAGCAATGGGGCAATTGGGAAGCCCGATGGCGATCGATTCGATCGAAGATCCGGCGGCAGGAAATCCAGGGATCGATCGCATTTGCTGCCTGACGTGTGGCAGTCCAGATGCCATCGAGGCCCCGCAGGGGACGATGGATGCGCGCGGGGGCCAGGCTGCCTACGATGCCCTGGTGTTTGCTTCCCGCCTGGCGTTGGCCGATCAGGTCGAGGGAATCGTCACCGCACCGTTGCACAAGGTGGCATTGCATCAGGCTGGGCACGACTGGCCCGGCCACACGGAGCTGCTTGCCGAGATCTGTGGTGTCCAGCAGTACGCCATGATGCTTTATCTTCCGCCCCGCGAAGAGCGGAGTGATCCCGGATTCAAGGAGTCTGGCACGCGACGAGGTGGGAGGTACGGCCTGGGGGTCATTCATGTGACGCTGCACATGGCGCTGCGAGATATTTTCGCGGCGATTGATCCGGAGGCGGTGTTCGAGAAAATCTCGCTGGCGCGGGAGGTTTTCTCGCGGCTTCGCCGGGCCTCTGGCGAGAACCAAGAGCCACCCATCGCCGTGGCGGCGCTCAATCCGCACGGAGGAGAGATGGGACGATTCGGTGATGAGGAGTCGACCTGTATTGCACCAGCCGTGGAGAGGGCGAGGCGATTGGGATGGGAGGTCGAAGGGCCACTGCCGGTCGATACGTTGATGCCACGAGCCGTCCAAGGGGAATTCGATGCGGTGGTGGCGATGTACCATGACCAGGGACATATCGCTCTGAAACTGCTCGATATGTTCGATGCCGTCAATATCACGCTGGGGCTTCCAATCCTTCGCACCAGCGTCGCCCATGGAACTGCCCATTCGATCGCTGGCACCGCAACGGCCAAATGCAGCGGCATGGTACAGGCGATTCTCGCAGCCGCGCGACTAGCCCAAGGTGGATGGCGTGAGGATGCGCGAAAAGCTGCCCAGCAGGGCAATCTTGCGGGGGGCTGAAGCTGATGCCATTTCGATTTGAATGCCCTCACTGCAAAAACAGCACCTTGGTAGACGACCAGTACTCTGGTCGAGAGGGCCACTGCGCCCAATGCGGTAAGCCGATCCGGATCCCGCCATTTGCTCAAGGTAGACAGGCTCCGCATCCGTCTCATGGCAGCCTTCCAGGATGGGTCAACAAGCGGCTTGGATATCTGCTACCGATCACCGTCAGCTTTTTACTGATCGGCAGCGTCGCGGCCATTTCGCCCTGGCTGGTGGAAAGAGCTCGCTATTGGCAAAGCCTTCAGATGCGGCAGGTTGCTGCAGCCAATCTATCCCGAATCGCTCAAGCACTGGCTAGCTATGCCGATCGCCACGGACGTTTTCCGCCAGCGGAGGTGCTGAGTCCTGAAGGCAAGCCCCTTTATAGTTGGCGCGTGTTGGTCCTGCCGGAATTGGGCGAAGAAGGGCTCTACCAGAGGTTCCATCTGGATGAAGCCTGGGATAGCGAGAGCAACCTGGCGCTGGTCGATCAGATGCCACTGCTTTTCGCAAGCCCCGCCGACCCCAGTGCGATGCAAGCCAACTACAGCAACTATTACGTCATCAGTGGATCCGATTCTCTGGTGGTTCCCAGTGGTTTGGGTCGCGCCGTATCGGACCTAGTCGATCCCCTGGATCAGACGTTGCTGGTGGTGGAGTCGGCGGCAGCGGGTAACATCTATTGGACTCAGGCGGGCGCCCTGCCCCTTCGATCCCTGCGTATGGGAGTCCAACCTGGAAAGAGCCTCGGTGGTGTCCACCCCGGTGGTGCTCTGGGTGCCTGCGTCGATGGGACGGTTGTGTGGCTGGATGCCAATACACCATCGCGCTCCCTGCGAACGTTGGCGATACCAGATGACGGCGGAATGGATGGCTTGCAAGTCGTTCCCCGTTGAGCGATCAGGCGCACCAAGTGTCGTGTGCGATCGTTCTCGATCCGGTTCGCTCCATTGCCCCCCTTCTCCCATCATCCGACGGGGGCTCCCGTGGCATAGCCGATTTCCACCGTTTGATCGGCGGGCTATTTGAGACCTATAGTGACTTCGCGAGTGGCGAAAACCGATCCATGCATCGCGCGCCGTCAGGCAGGACGTGCGCTGGAGGGAAGGAGACTTCGAGGAACCGCCCATGAATCGACCTCACGATGGCGAAGGAGTCGACTTGGAGGATCACCGCCAGATCGATTCGCACAACGCCCAGCCCGAGTTGGATGGAGATTGCGAAGCCAAGCGGCTAGATCGAGAGCCACAGGCAGCGGAATCGATGACCCCCGAGCGGCGGGCGGCTATTGAACTGGCGCTGATTCCCGGGGTTGGCCCCAGGCTTACCGGACTCCTGATAGCTCACTTCGGTTCGGCTCTGCGAGTCCTGGAGGCTCGTCGAAGCGAATTGATGGAAGTGGAACGGGTCGGACCCAAGGTGGCCGAAGCGATCGTGGCGTCAAAAGGAAGTGACTTGGCCGATCGCGTCGTCGATCACTGCCATCAGAACCGCGTGACGATCCTGCTGCCGAGTGATCGACACTACCCTGCCCCGTTGCGAAATCTTCCCGACCCACCCCCACTGCTATTCCAGCGCGGCCATGTCACTGCCGCCGACGCTCTGGCTATCGCCATCGTGGGCACCAGGCATCCAACGCACTATGGTCTGACGATGGCCAAGCGACTGGCGGTCGAACTAGTTCATGCCGGATTCACCATCGTCAGTGGTCTGGCCCGAGGAATCGATGCACAGGCGCATAGGGCGGCGTTGGAAGCGGGAGGAAGGACGATCGCGTTCCTGGGGAGCAGCGTCACCGAGATTTATCCACCAGAGCATCTGGAGTTAGCGGAGGAAGTGGAACGCAACGGTGCATTGATCAGCGAGACGCATCCATTCTCGATGCCGCGAGCCGGTGTCTTTCCCCAACGCAACCGTCTAATCAGCGGTCAATCGCTGGGTGTAGTGGTTGTGGAGGCTGCGGAGCGGTCGGGGGCATTGATCACTGCCAGTCATGCGGGCGAGCAGGGTCGCGACGTTTTTGCTGTCCCGGGACCAGTGACTTCTCGAGCGTCCCAGGGGCCACTCCAGCTGTTGCGGGATGGCGCGATCCTGGTCCGCTCCGCCCAGGACATCATCGAACACCTTGGTCCTTTGGCCAAGCCTACCCCTAGCCCTTGCGGCAAGACGATGCGGCATCCAAAGGAGCTGCAGCTGAACGAACAGGAGACGCGGGTTTTGCAGGCGGTGGAGACCAGTCCTACTGATATCGATCAGATCATCGAGCGGACGAAACTGGAAGTCCCGAGGGTTCTTGCGACCTTGAGTGTGCTGGAGATGCGTGGCTTGGTACGACGGAGCGGCGGACGGTTGTTTCTTCGACCCTGAGGCATCGGATCGAGTTCATTGCCACCTCAGCAGCTCTCGCATCGCTTCTGCAGTCCCTTGTGGGTCGCGAAGAAGTCCGATCGCCGCTGATGCCAGCAAAAGGCTGGCCGCCAGATAGTACCAGACCGCATCGCGCCGCTGGTCGACGCGAACCGTCGTCATCCTTTGCACCAGAGCCCGCTCCAGACCACTCCATCCGGTCGCATCGGGCTGGGAGTGGACCAAGATCAGTTGACTAAGCATGGGACCGCCAGCTGACTCGACGACGGCGGCACCGCGTAGCAACTGGGAGTGGACGATCGATCCCTCCCAGAACGCTGATGGATCGATCTCTGAAAAGACCGGCACCAGTTGCTCCTGGAGTTGTTCAGGGCCAAGCCCGTAGACGATCAGGCGTGGTCGGCAGGAAAGAACCACCAGCGTGATGCATAAAAGATAGAAGATCAGCAGCACCAGCCAGACACGTCCGCCCAGCAGAGCGGAGGCCGAACGAGGGAAAAAAAGCTCCATCGGCCCGACCATCATCAAACCTCCCATGGCGATGGCCAGCGTTGCTAGGTCCCGTCCTCCGGAGACGACAAAGGGACGCCCCAGCGAACGGATCCAGCCATGCAGTAGCAAGTAGACTGCCAGAGGCGTTGCTGCCACTGCCACATGGAAAGGTTCAATCATCGAAACTCCTTGGTGGTGATCGGCCGACCGGGGAGGATGCATTGCATCTCCCAGCGGATCACTTCACCGGTTCGCTTTGCGCCCCTTCCTGGATCGCGAAGATGCGGTTTCGGTTGGCGATGAACAGCGTGTCGTTGGCGACGATGGGTGTCGTGTAGACGGCCGATCCCATGTTGATCTCGCCGATCTGCTCCATCTCCGAAGAGAGCTTGAAGATGGCGATATCACCATCTTCATCGCCGATGTAGACGCGGTCTTCGACGATCAGAGGGGAAGCCCATGAGGCGGCGAACATGTCGTAGGTCCAGTGAGCCTTTCCTGTCTTGACATCCAGGCAGTGGAAGACACCGCTGAAGTCGGCGACGAAGAGCAGATCGTTTTTGATGGCGACGGTACCACACGTGCGATGCATGGTCGTCTCGAATTCCTCTGGATTGTTGCCGACATAGTGCCAGATCGCTGCCGAGTTTGGATTGTCTCGCTCAAAGTCGCCATCCTTTTCCACCAAGGCCTGCAGTCGCTTGTGGGCGATCGGCTGGGCGGGGTCCTTGCTGTTGTAGACCAGAGTGGGGCTGACATCGCCACGCTTGGTGGGATCGATGCACCACAGATGGCCGTTCCCTTCCCCGTGCTCTGGGTCTTCGCCTACTGCGACGTAGACCAGACCTTCGTGCACCACTGGCGTGGCGATGATGTGGTTGCGGGTGGCGCGGCCACCTAGGAGGTAGATCGAATCCTTAGGATTGCAATCGAATTTCCAAAGCAGCTTCGATTTTCCACCTTCGCCCTCGGCGGCAAAGCTGTACAGATACCCGTCGCCTCCACCAAACAGCACCTGGGGCACATCTCCGAGGACAGCGTAGGTGGGAGAAGACCACTGCCCGTGCAACACGTTGGCCCCTGGCATGTTGTCGGTCCAGAGGAGTTCGCCTGTGTTTCGATTCAGGCAGATGAAACTGGGGGCGTTCTCTTCCGGCAACGTGACGTGACCTTCGTCGACTCCGTTGGATGTGTTGACGAACAGCAAGTCGCCAGCGCACGTAACACTGCAGCTGCACATGTTGTGCTGCGACACCTTCAGCTGGCTCATCATGTTCACCGACCAGAGAATATCAGCTTCCTCGTCGGCGACGACCTTCTCGTCTTGGAATGAGCCATCGTTTTCTCCATCGCGAAATCCTTGCGCGTCCAGGCAGGCGACTTCGCCTCGACTGGTCACATACCACAGTCGGTCACCATCGACCAAGGGCGAACAGCAGATACCTTGGTTGGGCCAGTCGTTCACGCGGCCGGTCGGCAGTTTTTCGCTGGAGTGCTGCCAGAGAAACTTGCCGTCCTTTTCATCGAAACAAAGCAGCGCGCCCAAGTCGACTGTGTTGGGGTATCGCTTGATGTAGCCAGATCCGTTGTTGGTTCCGACGTAGACTCGACCGTTGGCTACCACGGGGTTTCCGTAGGTTTCCGAACCTAGAGGCATCGACCAACGGATGTTCTTCCCTGCCTCAACATCCCACTGCGTCGGAATATTTTTTCCGTCGGGCGTGTTGTTGCGGTAGGGAGATCCACCCCATTGTGGCCAGTCCTTGGTCCCGACTTTCAGTTTGCCGATTTCGGCGAGCGCCGCGGCGGTGGGGTCTTCGGCGTGCAAAGGCTGGATCGACCAGCCCAGTCCCGCGACGGCTAGGGCCAGGGAACGGCGGGTGGTGGAGAGAATCGAATGGCGATACATCGAACAAGTCCTCATGGGTTCGGATTGGTTTCAGGCAATGGAGACCGGGTCGGTGTGCAGGTTCCGTCAAGGAGTGGCATTGGGAGTGATCTGGACGTTATCGAGATAGAACTCCGAATCGGTTGCGTTTCCAAAAAGACCGGGGCTGCCGTTGCGATTGGGGGTCGCGTCGGCCGCTTCGATGCTCCATGCTTCCGGCTCGGCTTCACCTCGTGGCCATACCTTACCGCGAAGCACCACTTCCCCTTCACGATTCTCGCTTTGGAACTTCATCGTGTACCACGTGTTCGCCTTCCACTCGAAGGGGATGGTTTTGGCGAAACGAAGTTCCAATCGCGGGGTCCAGGAACGGATCTGCAGCTTCTGTGCCCCTTGTAGATCCAGGGTGTACCGCTGGTTGATCAGTCCCATATCGGGGACTCGGCCATTTTTCTCTGTCGCCAGAAAATCGGCCTGGATGGTGTAGTCGTGGAGGCTGGTCCAGCCCATCCACGCTTGGCTACGGGTCCCCTTGGGAATGGTACTGACCTTGACCAGTGCCTTCTCTCCCTCGATTTCGGCGCCTTTGTGTCGGTAGTCGGCACCGATCCAGGCGGGAGGTACCTTGCCATCGGAAAAATCAAACTTCCAGGGCAGCTTCGGGACGACTCGGGCGCGAGCCGATGCGGTCAAGTCACCCAATTTGGCTTCCATCTTGATTCCGGCCACTTGCGTGGAACCTTCGCCGGCTGGCAGGTCCGGTGCCGAGTAAACCAGTTCGGGACTGAAGGCACCTGCTTCCGCCGTAAGCGTCCCATCGGGGATCAGTTTCAGGTACTGTCCCTTCTTGTTGAAAGCCCGCAGCTGGTACCGCGCGTTCTGTTTGGGGGCGAGGATGGCTTCGACCGGAGCCAGTTGCAGGTGGGCGACCTGGGAGTCGTCGGCCACAGGAGCTTCGGCGACTGCGGCCGGACGAGGTTCGATCGCCGGAGTGATGCTGGCATCGCCGACGCAGTACATCGCGGAATTGGATGGGATGTAGATTCTTCCGTGTGAGATGATGGGAGAGCCGTGGACTTCTTCGCCATTGGGAAGCCGTGCTTCGCTGACCACTTCGATGCCGTTCTCTGTGGGGCGGAGAACGTAGCAGCGCCCCGTATTTTCGACCGCGTAGATTTTGCCGTCTCCAGCGACTAGGCTGCCGAACATGATGCGGCCCAGTTTCTTGGTGGTAATTTCCTTACCCGTCTTGGCATCGATGACCACCAGGAGGGCACCGTCTTCGACGCAGTAGAGTCGATCGCCGACCTTGATCGGTGACGACCGGCCGACCGTTCGTTTGGGGATCTTCCACAGCAGTTTGTCTTCGGTGATTTCTCCTTGGGTGTTTCCATCGAAGGCGAAGATCGACCCCAGGATGGTGGTATCGCTAGAATTCTGTTCGCTGTGTCCGCTGTAGACGATTCCGTTGCTGTCTACCACTGGCGTGGTATTGAGGCCGCGGGTTGAGGCTTGGTACTTCCAGATCACCTTGCCGGTCCGGGGTTGAATCGCATAGATGGCACCATCTCCGGCACCCACCACCATCGCCACTTGGCCATCTAACATCGCGAAGACGGGAGTGCTGTAGGTGGTGTCTTCAGGGCGCAGTTTGGTGCTCAGGAACCAGACTGCAGCACCGGTGTTCTTATCGAAGGCGACAAAGCGGTGCGCTGGTACGGCCGTGTCGCCCCATCCAGTCATCACACCACTGATGATCACCAGGTCTTCGAAGACGACCGGGAAATTGGTGCGGCCACCGTAGGTCGACAGCATGCCGTACTCTTCGCTCATCGAGTGCTCCCAGATCACCTTGCCGGTCTTGCCGTCCAGGCACTGAAAGGCACATCCCAAGCCCAGCACGTAGACTCGGTCGGTCTCTGGATCTCCCACGACGCTCGACCATCCCACCCGCTCGGCCGGCGCATCGGACAAAAAGATGTTGTGAATACTCTCCCAGAGAATGTCGCCGGTCGTGGCATCAGCGCAAACCGTCTTTTCCCCTTCCTGAGTGGTCTCCGGAAAGGCTCTGCAGACGGCATACAGTCTTCCATTCATGACGATCGGGGTGGATCGGCTGGCCAGTTCTTCGCGCCGCCAAAGCAGATTTTCTCCCTTGGGCGACCATTTTTCTGGGAGTCCTTTCTCTAGTGAGAGCCCATTCATGTCAGGGCCTCGCCAGTGTGGCCAATCCATCGGATCAGCCGGATTGGCCACATCGACCGCATCTGCCGAGGGCATGCCGGCAAGCCACAGAACGCCAAGTGTCGCTACCAGAGAGGCCCGGTGTATCCAGACCCAGACGCTCGATCGCACCATCATCGAGGAACTCCTCAGAGAGGCCATGGGAAGGCAGGAGCAACTATTTTAACACCCTCGGTTCCCTATGTCATGGCCCTCCAAAGACTGGCGGCAACTCCCACATCCCGTCAGGATCTAATCCTTGGGTGCGTGTTCCCACTTTTTCGATTTCCACGGCCACTTGGTTGGGAGGGCGGCATCCTGGCGCCAGCCGGTCGATGTGTGTGGCCTGGGCAATGGCATATGTCGCCACAGTGGCTCTGCTTGTTTGGGGGGGAAGTCTTGAAAAAGGGAGGGATCTGCCACTCGGTGCGTTTGCAAAACCTCCCGATTGCATCAAGCGAGAATTGCATCGATCCGTTGAGCTTGGCGACCGGCGGTAGCGATCTGTTTTTGGCCGTGGTGTTCGAAGACCAGGGACTGGGCATCCAGTCCGAACAGATGCATCAGCGTCGCAGTGAAATCGTTGGGGGTCACGATATTTTCCACCGCGCGATGACCAAACTCGTCAGTGGCTCCGTACACCATTCCAGGCCGGATTCCGCCACCAGCCAGCCAGATGCTGAAGCCTTGTCCATTGTGATCCCGACCATCCTTCTCGGGTGATCCATGATTCTGTGTCACTGGCAAGCGACCGATCTCGCCACCCCAATGGACGATGGTCTCTTCCAGCAAGCCGCGCTGGTGCAGGTCTTCCACCAGAGCGGCGGCTGGACGATCGGTTTTTCGGCAGATCGAAGGCAAAGCGGTACGCAGGGCGCTGTGATTGTCCCAGGGCTGTCCTGCATGGAACAGCTGCACAAACTTGACGCCTCGTTCCACCAGCCTTCTGGCGATCAAGCATCGCGTTCCGTACTCCCGAGTCGCCTCGTCTTCTAGGCCATACATTCGATGGGTCGCTGCCGTCTCACGGCTGATGTCGAGTGCTTCCTGTGCGGCGGTCTGCATGCGGGCAGCCAGTTCATAGCTGGCGATCCTTGCCTCCAGATCGGCATCGAAGGGAAACTGCTCAAGGTGCTGTTGATTGAGTGTCTGAAGGAGTTCCAGTTGGTGCTGCTGTGGCTGTCCACGATGATGCGCGGCGGGCTGAAGATTCAGGATTCGCGGTTCCTGCGGCCGCAGAACTGTTCCCTGGAACATCGCTGGCATGAAGCCGCTCGACCAGTTGTTGACACCATCTACGGGATGCCCACCCGGATCGGTCAGCACCATGTAGGCGGGCAGGTCCTGCGTTTGGGAGCCGAGGCCATAGAGCAACCAAGAGGCCAGATGGGGGCGGCCCAGGACGCCCGGAATGCCACCATGGAAGTACCGGATCGACACTTCATGGCCGTTGGCTCCGGTGTGCATGCTGCGGATCAGGCAGATACGGTCAGCGATCTTTCCCGTTTCGGGGAGGAGTTCCGAAAGCTCCATGCCGCACTGACCGTGCCGGGAGAACTTCCATGGCGAACCGAGGAGCTTTTTGCTTGCCTCGTTGACGAAGCTGTAGGCGATCTCTCCGGGGTACTCCGTTCCATGTAGTTTGCTCAGCTGCGGCTTGGGATCGGTTAGGTCCATGTGGGAGGGACCGCCGTGTTGGAACAGTGAGATCATGGCGCGAGCGCGCGATGGATGATGGGGGGGACGTGGTTCTAGGTTGTACGACTTCTCCCCTTTCGCTTTCTTGGGAGATCCTTGGGCTTGGTCCTGCTGCAGAAGCCAAGCCAACGCCACGGCCCCGATCCCCATCCCGGTTCTTTCCAGCAACCGTCGACGCGTCATACCTGCCGCCTCGGTGTGGCCCGATACTCTTGGGTCGCTTGTCACCGATCGGTCCTCGAAATTCATGGCTAGAGGTTCCTGTCGCATGGGTGGAGAAAGATGCCCGCTTGGCGACTTGTTATCAAGGAAGGTAAAGAAACTCATTGGAGCTCATCAGTGCTTGAGCGATCTGTTGGAGCGTCTGTCGCCAGGGCGTCGATCCGGATGGTACCAGTTCCGGTTTTGCGTCCATCAGCGTGCGCTGTTTGGCGACGAAGCTCCAAGCTGCTTGCCACTGGAGATCGCTGGGGCTGTCGCCGGTTACAGTGCGCCAAAGAGCGTCGATCTCCTGCTGCATCCTGGCGGGCTCCATCTGAGGTCCGCGGAACTGTTCGCTGGAAACGATGCGCGTGACGGGTCCGCCGGAGGGTGTCCACTGAAGGGTGGCGATCCAGTGGAAAGAGTCGGAGGTTTGGTGCTGGATGCAGTCGACGATCCAGTCGATCGATTCACCTGCTTCGACGTCAAACTCCGCTACCGACGTTTCGACCGTTTGATTCATCGAGTTCCAGCTTCCCAGCAGGCCACGCCGACTCGATGCGATTCTGCCTCGCACACCATCGCCGTGGGGTGAAAGATGGGCGAGTGGGCCATCGAGTTTCAGTCGTCCCGAGGTGGGGGCTGTCCATCGCCGGACCACCGCGCGATCGGGCACATCCGGGTGTCCTCCCTGGGCATGCCAGATTACCCAGCCAGCGGTGGAATCGGGGAGTTGAGCCGATGCTTGCCACTGAGATCCGGTCCAGTGTCCAAGTTTCTGGAACGCATCGACTTTCTGGAAATTGTCATCCCAGCGGCCGAAGCCATATTCCCAGTGCGACTGGGGAGTCGGTGGTAAGGGGGGGAGATCTGGCCGCGGCGGTGCTTGGCTGGATGCGGGAATCTTCTGCACCTGATCGGCCAGCCGCATCGCCTGTTCCAGGATGAATTCTCCATTCATCAGCATCAACGACTGAGGGGCGATCGTCGAGCTGGCGCGCCGTTCGCAGTTGGTTTCCATGACCGGTGCATCGAACGCCTGCAGCATGGCCACCGGCCGGCTGCGACGCACCTGGATATAGAGGCTTCGGCGAGTCTGGCTGCCTTCCACGACGACTTGCCCGGAGTCATCTTCCTTGACGGCAATAGGGGGGCCGCCAAAGGCACGATCGAGTGACCCGGAGGCGGCCAGCATGGCATCTCGCATCGATTCAGCTGGGAGCCGCATCAGTTTTCGTCGTGCCATCGATTCGGCGCTGGAAGCTTGCCGCCAAGCCCGAGACATAAGGATGGTGCGATGCAACTGTTTGAGGCTCCAGCCAGAGCGATGCAACTGATCGGCAAGAAAGTCGAGTACCTGGCGGTGTTCGACCGGCGCTCCTAGCTTGCCAAAATCGCCTGGGGTTGCCACGAACCCTTCGCCGAAGTGATGCATCCAGACACGGTTGACCAGGACGCGTGCCAGCAGCGGATGATCTTCCGCAGTCAACCACCGTGCCAGTGCTAGTCGTCGGCCGCTGGTGGGCAGCGAGGGGTCATCGGAAGGGAATTCGATACGATGTTCCGACGAAGCGAGGACCGTGAGGCCTCCTGGAGCCACAGGCTCTTTTGGCTGCTGGTGGTCGCCTCGATGGAACCGCCGCGTTTCGGGGACATGTCCGGCCGGTTCGGTCAGGGCATGGATGAATTGCTCCTGTGGCTTCCTGGCGCGAATCGCTGCGATCTGTTCATCCAGCTTCTTCAGTTGCTCCGCCGCTTCGGGAAGATACTGGTACAAGACACCCGGGGAGATAAGGACGCTGGGATGGGAGGCAAGAAGTTGTTTGTGGGCTTCGGTTCGATCTTTCTCGGGAGTCTTGTAGGCTTCTTGGAGCATCTGGCGGAGCGGCTCTTCGTACTTGAGCAGTTCTTTCTCGAGTGCCTTGGCCATCGCCGTCGCCTGCTGTTTCTCTCGCTCGGCAGCCACCTCCAAGGCTTCCTTCTCCAGTTGCTCCCCAAGCTGCCGCTCAGCCTGGGTGGTGATGGAGATCAGGCGGGCTTGTGGCGACTTCCACTTTTGCCAGTCGAGAGCCGGGGCGAAGACGGCGCGGAGCGCGAAGTAGTCGCTGTGCAGGATCGGATCATAGCGATGGTCGTGGCACTGAGCGCACTGGAGGCTGGTCCCCAGCAGTGATGTTCCAACGATCTTGAGAGTGTCGGCGATGGTCTGGTTGCGAGCCTCGGGGGTGTCGGTGCCACTGCCGGTTCCATCAGCTGCCATGCGAAGGAATCCTGTCGCGGCAAGCAGATCGATCTGCTGGGCAGTCCAGTCTCCGGCGTTGGGTCCTGCCAATTCATCGCCAGCCAGTTGCTGCGTGATCCATTGATCCAGCGGCATGTCGGCATTCAGCGATCGGACCACCCAGTCGCGATACCGCCAAGCCCATGGGCGGATCGCATCGTTTTCGTTGCCTCCTTCGGAATCGGCGTAGCCTGCGGCATCCAACCAGTGTCGTCCCCAATGCTCGCCATAGTGGGGACTGGCCAGCAGGCGATCGATCAGTCGCTCGTACCAGTCGTCGCTGGTATCCTCCATCACCTCCTGCCGCATCTGCAGATCGGGAGGCAGGCCGGTCAGCACGAAACTGGCTCTTTTGAGCAGCGTCCAACGGTCGGCTATTGGGCTGGTGATCTCGTTGGTAGCCGCCTCGGGATCTTCCGCCAGCAGATCGGCAGCCAGCCAGCGATCCAGGGGAAGTTCGAGTGATCCGACCAACGCGTCCGGAAGAGTGGGAATCGCGGGGTTGCGTGGGATCGCTTGGTAAGCCCAGTAGGAGCGGTCTTCGGGCGAGATGCCAAGTCCGGGTGGAATCGATTCTGGCTCTGGTCGCAGCGTCGCTGCTCCCAGATCGATCCATCGCCGTAGTTTTTCTATTTCTTCTGGGGAGACCTTCTGTTCTCCTGGAGGCATCTCCCCGGAAGAGACACGTTCGATGAGTAGGCTGCTGGCGGCGTCGCCAGGATGGATCGCTGGCCCACTTTGGCCACCTCGGATCATGAATCGAACCAGTCGAAGGTCAAGCTCTCCTTCGATTTCCTCGGTGGCACCATGGCAATCGAAGCAGTGGGCTCGTAGGATCGCACGGATCTCGGTCTCGAAGGCCAGTGCCCCGCCCTCTGCCGGTTCTCCTGCCCTGCTGCAAGTCGGTAGGGCCTGAATCAGGAGCACCACGATCAAAAGCGTTAAGGAAGATCGAATCGACATCGGCGAGAACTTCCTCCGGGGAAGGGAAGGAAAGAGATTCCAGGCGGGGGTTTGATGGCGGGGTTTGCTGGCGGAGAAGTGTTTCACCGCCATCTGCTGGAGTATAGGCCAAGCTGACAGATTCCTGCATCCCGTCGCAACGCGGACGGAACGAGCACCAAGCTCACCTCCACTTTTGCTATCGATCCCCGCTCATCTCCAATCGGTGCCACCCACATCTCCAATCGGTGCCACCCACGTTTTTTGAGCCTGAAGGCACCCCAAAAGGGTTGTTTTTCTCGTTAATCGGTGCCACCCACCTATTGCCATCGGTGCCACCCACCTTTTGCTGTGTCTAAAATGCTACCCAAAATGGTGGTTTTTGGTCACTTGGTGCTGCCAATTGGTGCGGTACTGCCAATGGTGCTGCCCATCTCCAATCGGTGCATCTCCAATCGGTGCCACCCACCTTTTGCCGTGTCTAAGGATCTACCCAAAATGGTGGTTTTTGGTCACGTAGTGCTGCCAATTGGTGCGGTACTGCCAATGGTGCTGCCCATCTCCAATCGGTGCCACCCACCTTTTGGTTGAATGGAAGTTTGGGGAAGGATGGAGGTCTGGGTATTCTGTGGCAGAGCGCTAGAAAAGGGGCGAATCAGTCGGCTGCGGCGGATCCTGCCGCACGTGTTCGGTGCCATCGCGTGGAATCGATGTGGCCCGGGCATTATTCGATTGGGGTTTGCGTCTCTAGGGAATCCCTCCC
>Ga0315902_10003762_pt1 | contig 22430 bp, 17 predicted proteins | sample LakEriMetagenome_9_FD_203523 | JGI IMG/M metagenome (GOLD analysis project Ga0315902, IMG submission 203523) | Freshwater fungal communities from buoy surface, Lake Erie, Ohio, United States - Buoy 12 MA117 | ecosystem: Environmental > Aquatic > Freshwater > Lake > Lake biofilm | place: USA... | reverse complement strand
AATCACCAGACCTTCCAGCAGGAACAACTCTTGTGTTTGATTTCCACCCTGGGCAGGGTTGGTGTGGCGTTTTCGGGAGGGGTTGATAGTGCCGTCGTGGCCCGGGCCGCTCGGGAAGCCTGTGGCGAGCGGGCGGTGGCCATTACGGCAGTCAGCCCCAGCCTGCCTTCGGGGGAATGGGATGAAGCCCAGCGCTTGGCGCGTGAAATCGGGATTCGACACCAGAAGGTTGATACATCGGAATTCACAAATCCTGATTACCTGCGAAACGCCCCCAATCGTTGCTATTTCTGCAAGTCAGAGTTGTATGGCCGGCTGGAGTCCCTGGCCCCACAGTTGGGGATAGACGTTCTGCTGAATGGAGCCAATCTGGATGATCAGGGAGACTGGCGGCCTGGAATGAAGGCGGCCCGTGAATTTGCGGTCCGCAGCCCCTTGATCGAGGTCGGGATGACAAAGGCCGACGTGCGCGCCCTCGCCCGACATTGGGGATTGTCCGCTTGGGACAAACCGGCCACACCCTGTTTGTCGAGCCGGATTGCCTATGGACTTGAGGTGACTCCCGAGCGTGTTTCAAGGGTTGATCGGGCGGAGCAGTTTCTCCGAACCACTCTGGGTGTGCGGGAATTGCGAGTGCGGCACGAAGTCAATGACCTCGCCCGGTTGGAGTTGCCATTGTCCACGGTCACAGCGTTGCTCGATCCCGTGATTCGGCAGAAAGTCTCGGATGAACTGCATGCACTCGGATTCCGTTACGTCACCCTTGACCTCGATGGATTTCGGTCGGGAAGTATGAATATGGGTTTGTCTCTGGTGGATTTGGCGGTGGGGCCTCCGTCTGCGTCCTCGTAACTTTTCGCGCGCGTCTTGGCCCTCACCAGTCTGGCATGTATCCTGAAGGGCGGGTGGAGGTTGTGCATGGAAATTTCGCGAGCCTGGCCATTCGGGTGTTTGCACAGGCCCGCTTCCGTTTGATTGATCCGGAGGAGCAACGATGGGTGATCGACTGCTGTACCGCGTGCTGTTGCTGATTTTTGGACTGCAGGCCAGCATCACTTTGGGGAATGAGCAAGAGGCTCTGATGGTGGGGGCGGCTCAGGTTGAAATCACCCCCCCTCTCGGGTTCCCAATCGCTGGTTACTATCACGAGCGCCTGGCAACTGGAAAGAAAGATCCGTTGTGGGCCAAGGCGGTGGTCTGGAAGCAGGGGGAGACAAGGGCTGTATTTGTTGGCTGTGATCTCACGGGCATTGCCTTCGACCTCACCGGCGAGGTGCGGCAGCGGGTGTCGGCCCAGACGGGAATTCCCCCCGAGGCAATCATCCTTTCGGGCACGCATTCGCATACCGCCCCCGATTATGGACGGGACCTTCATCGGTTTCTCGAGAAGAAGGCTGCAACGGCACAGGGGGATTCGACCTATTCCGCCCGATTGATCGAAGCGGTGACGGAGGCAATTCTTCATGCCCGAGAACAGTGCGTGCCTGCCACGGTCTCAATCGCGAGTGTCCGTCAGCAGGTCCCCGTCTCATTCAACAGACGATTTGTGATGAAAGATGGGTCGGTCAAGACCTGGCAAAGCCTGTCGACTCCGGGGGTGGTTCGTGCCGCCGGCCCGATCGACCCTGAAGTGGGATTGGTGGTCATTCGTAATATTGCAGACAAAAAGCCGATTGCAGCCTGCACCAATTTCGCATTGCACCTTGACACGGTGGGGGGGCTCGAATGGAGTGCGGATTACCCGTTTTATATGGAACAGGCGCTGCGACGCGAGTTGGGCGGAGAATTCGTCTCCGTGTTTGGGCTTGGATGCTGCGGCGACATCAACCATGTCAATCCTGCCAGTCCACAAAGGAACAAGACGGAATTCATCGGGAATGCACTGGGAGAAACGGCAGTCATGGCTCTGTCCCTTCTGCAGCCAATCCAGACTCCCCGTCTGCGAGTGATGTCGGAAGTGGTCCGACTACCACTGCAACAGCCGGCACTCGCTGACATCCGTCACTCCCGAGAACTTCTGAAGGCAATTCAGGCCGGCGGGAAGGCGGACTTCCTGGACCAGGTGACCGCCTATCGGTCAGTCATGGTCGATCATTTTCTGCATCGCGACCCCGTGGGCCCGCCACAGGAACTCATCAGTAGCGGGCTGTCACATCGTCTGGCCGGGATCGGTGAAGAACTCCCCGTCGAGGTGCATGTCTTGTGCGTTGGTGAGGAATTGGCATTTGTCTTCCTTCCTGGTGAGGTCTTTGTCGACCTGGGGCTGGCGATCAAGCAGGGATCCCCATTTCGGCAGACGCATGTCGTGGAACTCTCGAACTTTGTAGAGACGTTTTACATTCCGAACCGCGCAGCCTACGCGCAGGGAAGCTATGAAGTCACAAACAGCGCATTGCAGGCCGGCAGTGGAGAAATGCTGGTCGAGGTTGCGCTGCGTCTCCTTCGCAAAGCTTCTCAGGGTGCTTCGCCGCCCCATCCCTGAATGCTGCACGGTTTGCGAGCTCAACCACGAGCGTTTCCAACTTTTTCAGACGGATTTTCGATGCAGGTTGCCATTACCGCCGTTGGCCCCGATAACAGGGGATTGGCTGACCCGATTGTTCATCATGTCGCTGGTGCCGGTGCCAATATCCATGAAATCCAGATGTACGATCACGACAGTGAACGACTCTTCGCGATGTATTTAAGATGCGAATGGCCCGGAGACTCTGCATCGATTGCAGAACTTCGTGATCGGATGCGGTCGATCGGGGAAGAGAAGCAACTTTCCATCCGCACCTGGTCCCGTGATGAGCACGCCCGGCCATGTCGGCTCGCAATCTGTACGACCTACCGTCCGGAGCCAGCACTGGCCGTCCTGCGGGCGATCCGCGATCGCCGCTTGAATGCCACGGCGGCAGTGATGCTGGGAAATCGTGACGCCTGTCGCGGTGTGGCCGAACAGTTTGAAGTTCCCTGGCATCACGTGGGAGGACCTCGTGGCGAACCGAATGATGCTCGGATGGTTGAATTGTTCGATCAGCACGACGTCGATTACATCCTGCTGGCTCGATACATGCGCATTCTCCCGGCGAGTACTTGCTGGCGATTCGCCGGGCGGATCATCAACCTGCATCATGGTCTGCTGCCGCCATTTCCGGGTTTTCGCCCCTACGAAGACGCGTATCAGCATCGCATGTTGACGTATGGAGCCACGGTCCATTTCATCGTGCCCGAACTCGATGCCGGGAACCAGATCATCCACCAAAGTACCTTTACAGTTTTTCCAGGGACCACACTGGAGCAAATCAAACGGTTGGGGGAGACGGACCACGAGCCGAGTTGTCTTGTGGAGGGAGTCCGCCGGGTTGTCGAGCGAGAGGTGGAATTGCACTTTCATCGTGTGGTGCGTCGTACATGAGCGGCAAGATACGGAATGGTCCTGTTGACGAAAGACCTCGACCAGTCGCGACAGGGCGACCGTCGTGGTTCAGTCGCGATCGGGGGTGGCGATGGATCGTCTTGACCGGCCTGATCTGGAGTTTCTGGTGGGCGGTGTCGATCGCCCAGGCCCAGGGAATTCTGCCGCGTCCCGTCACTCCAGTGCCTGGTTTGCCTGAGGCGGGTTCCGAGGCGGTTGACGTCTTGCCGCCCACAGAGGACAACCCGGAAGCGACCGCCGCCGAAACGCTCGGCACGATTGCGGTTGCTCCCAAGGTCACCGATGAGCAGGTCCAGGAACGACTGCGCAAGCTTCTTCCCCAGTATCCTGGGGTTCGTTCGATTGAGATTGAGGTTGAGGAAGGGGTCGTCACACTTCGTGGTCATGTCGAGAATGACGTGATTCGGGATCGGCTCCGGGATTTTGTGCGTCGTGTGGAGGGAGTCAACCTGGTTCTGAACAAGACCAGGACGGATCAGCAGGTGCTTTCGGCCGGCGAATTGGCGATCCGGCGACTTCAGATCCTGGGGCGAACAATCGCTCAAAAGTGGATTGTTTTTGTCGGGGGACTGAGCATCATCGTGATGTCACTCCTGCTGGCCAGGATCTTCTGGAGCATCTCCGATCGAGTGGTCGCATTTCTGACCGACAACGTGTTGCTGAGGTCGGTTTTGGGTTCGGTCATAGGAGGTGCGATCGTCCTGTCGGGGATCTTGACAGGACTGTGGGTGATGGGAGTCGCCGATACGGTATTGCCTGGTTTGGGACTCGCCGGGGTGGTTGCCCTGGCCGTCAGCTTTGCGTTTCGGGATATTGCAGAGAATTTTGTCGCCTCGATCATGTTGGGAACACGGCGGCCGTTCCGTGTGGGCGACTTCGTGGAAGTCGATGGAAAGGCGGGAGTCGTCAAGGCGCTCAGCACCCGGTCGACCCAATTGGTGACCCTGGACGGGCATCTTATCCGCATTCCAAATTCCACTGTTTTCAAATCGACGATCATCAATCGGACCGCATCCAGGGCGGTCCGTGGAACATTTGATGTTTTGCTTCCCTACGATAGTTCCATCTCCCAGGCGCAGGCTGCATTGGCCAGTGCCGTGGCCGAGCATGAGGCGGTTCTCGAAGATCCTCCTCCACGTGCCCTGGTTGACGGGCTGGAGTCGAGTGGCGTCAGGCTGAGAGTTTCGTATTGGTACCCTCCGAGGGACGTTGATGGGCCTCGTCTTCACAGTGATGCACGGTTCCTCGCCAAGGTGGCACTGCAAAACATGGGGATCCAGCCGGCGCAGTCGAGTCTGCAGGTCACATGGAGTGCGTTGGCACCCTCGGAGTCTCATGGTGCGAAAGCCATGCCTTCGGCACCCTTGGGGCTGTCTGAGGCCGAAGTTGCCAGTCGCGCTCGCCAAAACCTCGCGGAAGACGCGCGGGTTGCCGCGGGCAGCGCCAGTGAAGTTCATCTTGATGACACCGACGAACTCCAGCATGCGCTGGATGTTGCCTCCAAGACCCTGGGAGAAGAGGGGCGGAATCTGTTGCAGGATCCACCACCAGAGTCTCCCTGAGTCCAGTGGATTCTCGGGTCAATGCGGGGTGTGACCTCTCCCCATGACGCCGTACGCGTTTCGAGAAGGATTGAGTAAGGAGGCAGGTTGCCTGTCCCTGAAAACCTTTGTTAGTCTCAGTATTCACTCGCACAGGACCGAGCTTGGGGGGGGTTGGCTCCACTCCGTTTCTTGACCGCGCGGCTGACTTTCTCTGATGTGGACTGCTTCAAGCCAGTCAACGATGCATGGGCCTGTGCATCCGTTGTTTCCAGGAGAAAGAAGGGTGTGCTTGATCTGACTCTTCTGCTCGAAGCCACAAGGGAAATTGCATCGATGCGAATCATTCGCCAACGAGCTCACGCCCGGGCCGGTTTGCTTGGTAATCCCTCAGATGGGTATCACGGCAAGACGCTCTCGTTCATTGTTCGCAATTTTTATGCGGAAATCGTGCTCTATGACTGGGAGACACTGGAGATTCTGCCCAGTAAGGAAGATCGGGGCCAGTTCGCATCCATCCACGAACTGGTCCACGACGTCGCCCTGCATGGCTACTACGGCGGCGTCCGACTGATCAAGGCAACCATCAAGCGGTTCGCTGATTTTTGTGCCGAGCGGACCCGCGCCGGTGAACCAGGTTACGTCCTTGGCAACCAGACGTTTGCAATCCGCTACACCACCAACATTCCCCGCCAGGTCGGCTTGGCGGGTTCCAGCGCCATCATCGTGGCCACTTTGAAGGCTTTGATGGATTTTTACAGGGTCAAGGTGCCGAAGACGGTGCTCCCCTCGCTGGCCTTGAGTGTCGAACGACGCGAACTGGGAATTGCCGCCGGTTTGCAGGATCGGGTCATCCAAGTCTACGAAGGCCTGGTCTTCATGGATTTTTCAACCTCCGCCAGTGCGGTTCAGTGCGGACTCGAATGCGGGAGTTACGATGAACTTGATCCTCATCTGCTCCCGCCGGTCTACATCGCATACACTAGGGAACATAGCGAACCGACTGAGGCCCTGCATCTTCCACTGCGGGCGCGCTACGATGCCGGCGACGCTGAGGTACGTCAAGCGATGCAGGTCTTCGCCCAATTGGCTGCGGACGGGCGGGACGCGCTGCTTACCCAGGACTTTTCCACGCTTGCCTCCCTCATCAATCGCAACTTTGATCTTCGCCGCAGTATCTGCGATCTTCAGCCCGCTCATGTGCGGATGATTGAAATCGCTCGCCAGGCAGGCGCCAGCGCCAAGTATTGCGGCTCTGGAGGAGCCATCGTGGGTACCTATCCGGATCCCCAGGTGTATGCCCGGCTCGTCGAGGACTTGGGGCGTCAGAATTGCACAGTCCTGCGTCCCAACATCCTCGGAGGGGACTGAGCGGATTTGCTCATTGCGGACTCGGACTGGTTGGTCTCCGGCTTTTCCGCATTGCTCGACTGGCCACTGCTCTTGGACGACTGAACGCCACGCAAACACTCCAGCAACTCTTCCTTGCTGGTGGCCATTCGTATGGGGCAGTCCCGAGGGAATCATCTCGCTTCCGGAACTGGGATTCCCGCCGCATCGAATTGTCGGGCCAGATTCCACCCGGGGGGTGGGACGCGGTTCGAGGAAAACCATATGGCACCATCTCGCCACCAGTCGTCGCGATATCTCCGAAATGACCGCGGTCGACCACAGGCTGCGACATCGCAATCGAAGCCAAATTCGTACCCGCAGCAATCACACCCTTCGAAGGAAGCCGTTCCGAAACGGCCGATGTAGGGAGGCTCTCCCAGGTCAGCATAGGGAGGCGGTGGAAGGTTTTTGTACGGAGGGGCCCCAAGTTCCGGGTACCCACAGCAGGGACAAATAAATGGTCTGGACATGGGCTCGACTCCGTGGTCCCGTGACGCTTTTGTTCCGTGGATGACACCCTGTGGGGTCATCTTCGGAAAGAAGGCTTTGGCGATGTGCCGTTGTCAGTGAATGCCTGCTCTCACATCCAAGTTGGGTGAACTGATTTTCACACTATGGGACAATCGCTATCGATTGCAGCGGGGATCCCCAGGTGATCAGGGGAGAAACATCGCAGGTCGCAGTTCATCGACTCCAGTGATCCCCTTCCAATCCGGCAGTTGATGGCCACACGCCCGAAGTTCGAACGAAGCCAAGTGTTCCCCGGAAGTCTTGTCGGCGAAATTCATTTCGGAACGCACCTGGTCCCCGTGATTCGGTAAAAAAACAGGAAATTTTATCTCTCTTAATGGCAAGCACTTGCGGTCATTTCGAGACTTCTTCTTGTCTTGGCTCTGCAAAATGTGAGACAATCTCTGAACCTTTTTGCGTTCCATGTGTCAGAGCGTGGAGCAAATTGCATGGGTGGGGGGCGTTACCCCTGCCCAACGAGTCCCAGGTTTCTGGGTTCACGCCCCCTGAAGGGGGTGTCTGTTTACATTGTGACTGCGTCCCGAACGCAGGAGGTCCAGACATGTCGATGCACAGCCTGAACACGACAACGGTGTTCCTGAATGCCAATCCCGCGACCGGGGCAGGCTTCGCGGCTGCTCGTCAGCATGCCTTTGGCCTCCCGTCCCGACGGGTAAGTCAAGGAATGCCTCGCGGTAGCAGGAGAGGACCTGATCAGAGATGGGCCTATGCCCAGCCTGATTGGCAACAGAGCCCGCAAATAGGGAGCCCCCGCAACTTGACTGGCGGTCTATCGCCAGTGTTGTGGGCCCGACTTGTGCTTTGTGGTTCATTCGCCAGCTGAACCTTCACCGCGTCCTGTCTGACTGAAGAAGCCGGTTGCTCCCGGTGGGCTATCTCCCCGGCGGCGAGCGGCGTTTTCTTCCGGGACCCGTCCCCAGGGTGTTGTTGCCCGATCGGACGGTTCCGAGGTTTGGGGTCTCATCCCGCGACGTTTGTCGTCGCCGGATCTTCCGCCACTTCGCAGACATCGTTCATTCCTTGTGCCAGTGACCAGGCTCAGCCGGTCCCCGGCCATTCCCAATCCTTCCCTGACGCATGGGCCCCAGGGGCCGGCTCAACGGGGGATGGAAAGTACAGTCATGATGGATGTCGAAACTTTGCAGTTGTTGCGGTTGGCCCGTACGGGTGACCAGGCCGCCCTGGGTGAACTGGTCCTGAAGTACCAGTCGATGGTCTTTGCCACCGCATTTCGGCGGCTGCGGAACCGGAACACGGCGGCCGAAGTGACTCAGGATGTCTTCATCCAGATGCTGCGGAAGCTGCCGCAGCTTCGGGATGACAACCTGCTCGAAGCGTGGTTGCGCAAGATCGCGGTCCGGTTATCGATCAACCGAGCGGTCCGGCAGCCGCGGGAGCGCGTGGGGGAAGAAACCGCGCTCGATGGGGCGCGAGCCCGGGGGGCGACTCCGCTCGACTGGATCCTGGCGCGGGAAGATGCCCAGCATTTGCGGGAAGGGCTGGATCGACTGAGGGCTCTCGACCGTGAGACCTTGATCGCGTTCTACTTCGAAGGGCGATCTCTGCAGGAAATGAGTGACCAGTTCGCCAGCCCGATCGGAACGATCAAGCGGCGTCTCCATACCGCACGAATCCGGCTGCGGGAAACCCTGTCGGAACTCCAGATGGTGGGCTGACAGTGCCGCCGGCCGCAATGACTTCGTGGCAGTCTGGTTGTCTCGGTTCTCTGCAGTCCCTCGCCAGCACCACCGCACCCCGCCGTGAGCCTCATTCTGAGTCCACGGCGGGGATCTTGTTTTATGTCTCGCTGGCAATCTGTCACCCAGCGATGCCTCCGAGCACGGCGGAATCAATTCCGGACCAATGCTTGCGCAGGGAGCGGACGTTCCACAACGGGGGGCCGCGGCAGGGGAGGGATCCCCAGTTCCTGGCATAACAATTCGGTCGACAGACGGGAGGATTCGAAAATGACGGGCAAGCCGCTGCCAGGATGCGTTCCTCCGCCAACCAGGTAAACCCCTTCGAGGTCTTCATACCGGTTGTGGGGACGCAGCGAGAGCATCTGCAGCAGGTTGTGTTCAAGATTGAAGACAGCGCCGCGGTAGATTCCCTGCTTGTCTCGCCAATCGTCCGGGGTCAGCATCCGCTCCACGCGGATTCGCCGCTCAATGTCGCGGATACCAATTTTTTCAAGTTGCCGCAACACGCGCTGGCGGAATCGTGGGGCTTCGACTGTCCAGTCGACATGGGGCGAATCGTGCGGGACGGGAACGAGCACATAGAGGGTGCTCATGCCTGCGGGAGCCAGCGTCGGATCGGTCACACAGGCATTCTGCACGTAGATTGAGGGATCATCCGTCAACACCTTGCGCACCGCGATGTCAGACAGGTTCCGTTCGTAGTCGCGGGCAATATAGATCGTGTGGTGCAGCACCTCGTCCTGCAGTCCCTCGATTCCCAGGTAGAGCATAAAGGTCGAGCACGAGTAACCCGCCCGTTCGATCCGGCGATCACTCCACGACCTCCGCAACCGATTCGGGACCAGGTGCTGCATCGTGTGGGCGAAGTCGGAATTCACCACCAGAGCGTCACAGCGATGCCGGCCCTGAGACGTGCAGACCGCCGTTGCCCGACGTCCTTCAAACTCGATTTCCGTAACCGGTTCCGCCAGGTGAACGTCGACCCCCATGTCTTGGGCGATCGCCGCAAGTTTCTCCATCACGGCCGCGCAACCCCCCAGGGGATGAAACACGCCGTGTTCGTACTCCATGAACGACAGAATCGTATACAGGCTGGGGCAACGCCAGGGAGACATTCCCAGGTACTTGGCCTGGAACGAAAAGGCGATTGCCAGCCGGGGATCGACAAACTTCGATTGCAACTCGCTGGCGATTGTGTGCCACGGGCGGATGTGCGGCAGGGCTCCCAGGGCCTCTCGTGAAAACAAGTCGGCGTGGCTGAGAAAGGGGCGTTCCAAAACGGGTCGAAAAGCGGCGAACTTCGCTCGATTGTCCTCCAGAAAGAGGCGGAACCGGCCGACATCGCGCGGCGAGAGAGTGGCGATCTGGCGATCCATCTCGGCCACGTCGGCGGTGCAGTCGAGCCGGCCACCGGCACCGAACTCCAGACGGTACTGCGGGTCGATGCGCACCATCGGAATCTCAGCCCGCAGGTCGCGTCCCAGGGCGGCGAAGATCTCGCCCAGCACGCGGGGATACATGAAGAATGTGGGGCCCGTATCGAAGCGAAACCCGTCGACCTCGATGGCGGCAGTGCGCCCGCCCACACGGCTGGCTCGCTCGAACAATCGAACCTTCAGCCCTGCCCCGGCGAGCAATACGGCCGAGGCCAATCCCCCGGGGCCCGCCCCCATGACCACCACTTCACGCGTCTGCGCCATTCCCTGCGACTCCCGTTCCAAGGTCTCCGCGGGGAGGGTACGGGAGCATCTCCCGCGGTATCCCGGCGTCGCGAAGCCATCACCATTCTCCCCGGCTTTCGTCAGCCAACAGGCAGCGGCTTGGTCAGGATGGTGACAGACCGGATGTGATGGTAACGCTTGTCGCCTGTTTCGTCAGCCGGACGCAGGTTCTCCCCGATTCCGGTCCGTCCCCAGCGCAAGCCGACACCCCGGTCGCAGCAGCGGCCGGGGCGTCGCAACAGTGGAATCGCCAAGTCGAAAATGGCACATCCCTGCGTGGTTGGCAGGACTTGAAATCCAGCCGTGACACAGGTTCCCGTCCACAAGACTGGTCAATCAGTCGGATGATCGGGAGTTGAAACTGAATTCTCCCTCGCGGACATCGACAATGATGGTCGAGCCCTCGGCGAATTCTCCCGACAGGATGGAATTGGCGAGAGAGTTCTGAAGCCGTTGTTGAATGGTCCGCTTGAGGGGGCGGGCCCCATAAACCGGGTCATACCCTTCCTGGGTCAACAGCTCCTTGGCCGCGGGTGTGACCTCGAGATCGAACTTGTTTTCCTGCAGTTGCGATTTCAGACGGGAGAGCTGCAGGTCGACAATCTTGTGGAGTTCTTCCCGCCCCAGCGGATGGAAGACGATGGTCTCGTCGATCCGGTTGAGGAACTCGGGCAGGAAGTGCTGCCGCAATGCCTCGGTCACCCGATTGTGAATCTCCTTCTCGTTCTTCTTCCCGGCAAGATCCATGATCGCCTGGCTGCCGATGTTGGAGGTCATCACCACAATCGTATTGGTGAAGTTGACGGTCCGGCCATGGCTGTCCGTCAACCGGCCGTCATCCAGCAACTGGAGAAGGATATTGAACACATCGCGGTGGGCCTTCTCGATCTCGTCAAGCAAGAGCACGCAGTAGGGCTGACGGCGGACCGCCTCGGTCAATCGGCCTCCCTCCTCGTAACCGACGTAGCCTGGGGGGGCCCCGACCAGTCGCGAGACGGTGTGGCGTTCCATGAACTCGCTCATGTCGATCCGCACGAGGGCTTTTTCATCATCGAACAGGAACTCGGCCAGTGCCTTGCAGAGCTCAGTCTTGCCGACGCCGGTGGGCCCCAGGAAGATGAACGAGCCAATGGGACGATTGCGGTCCTGCAGCCCAGACCGGGCCCGGCGGACAGCATTGGCCACCGCCCTGACGGCTTCGTTCTGGTTGATCATCCGCTGATGGATGGCATCTTCCATGTGCAGCAGTTTCTCCCGCTCTCCCTGGAGCATCCGGGCGACGGGAATATTGGTCCACGTGCTGACAACCTTGGCAATATCCTCGGCGGTCACCTCTTCACGCAGCATCCGCTGACCATCCTGGCTCACCGTGGCGGCCCGCTGCTCAGCCTCGACAAGGCGCTTCTCAGCTTCTCGCAAATCTTTTTCGGCTGAAAACGCCCGCATGTAGTCGTCGTTCGAATTGGTCCGCTGGGCAGTCTTGAAGGCCTGGTCGTAGGCCAGTCGCAGGCTGTCAATCTTCTCTTTGAGCGGGGTCAGGCCCGAGAGGGCCTCTTTCTCGGCCTGCCACCGCGCCTTGAGGCGATTGACCTCCTCTTCCCGATTGGCGATCTCCCGGCGCAGCTTCTGCAGTCGGTCGCGGGCATCGGTCCCTGACTCCTGCGCCAAGGCGGTCGCCTCGATCTGCATGCGGGTCAATTGGCGGGTGGCCTCGTCGATCTCCGCCGGCATCGAGTCGATCTCCATCCGCAACCGGCTGGCCGCTTCATCCACCAGGTCGATCGCCTTGTCCGGCAGGAACCGGTCGCTGATATACCGGTCAGAGAGTGTGGCCGCTGCAATCAGAGAATCGTCAGTTATCTTCACTCCATGATGCGATTCGTACCGGTCCTTCAGGCCCCGCAGGATCGAGATTGTATCTTCGACCGAAGGTTGCTGGACAACGACTGGCTGAAACCGTCGTTCGAGGGCGGGGTCCTTTTCAATGTGCTTTCGGTATTCATCGAGAGTGGTCGCCCCCACGCAGTGCAGTTCGCCGCGTGCCAGGGCAGGCTTGAGGAGATTCGAGGCGTCGACCGCTCCTTCCGCTCCACCCGCCCCCACCACCGTGTGCAGTTCATCGATGAACAGTACGATCCGTCCCTCGGCCTCTCCCACTTCTCGCAGCACCGCCTTGAGGCGGTCTTCGAATTCACCTCGGTATTTGGTCCCCGCGATCAGTGCCCCCATGTCGAGGGCGACCACGGTCTTGTCCTTGAGGTTTTGCGGCACATCCCCCAGAACGATGCGGTGAGCCAGTCCTTCGACGATGGCGGTTTTACCCACACCCGCCTCCCCAATCAGCACGGGATTGTTTTTCCGGCGACGGGAGAGAATCTGAATGACCCTGCGGATTTCGGTATCACGCCCAATGACGGGATCGATCTTCCCCTGGCGGGCCGCCTCGACGAGGTCGCGACCGTACTTGGCGAGGGCCTGGTATTTCTCTTCGGGATTCTGGTCGGTCACCTGTTGACCTCCCCGAACCGCCTTGAGCGCGGTCAGGACATCGGTCTCGTTGACCGCGTGCATCTTCAGAATTCGACCAACGGGGTCATCGAGCCTGGTCATCGCCAGCAGCAGGTGCTCAGTCGAGACGAACTGGTCCTTCATCCCCGTCGCCACCGACTGTGCTGAATCGAGGAGTTTCGAGGTGGCCTGTGCCAGCCCGACCTCGCCCGAAGCGCCACTCATCTTGGGGAGACGGTCGATCTCTCCCCTCACGATCGCGTCGAGTTGGGCGAGGTTGGCTCCAATTTTCTGCAGTAATGGACGGACCACCCCCTGGTCTTCCTGGAGCAGCGCTGCGAGAAGGTGCAGGGGTTGCAGCAACTGGTTGCCCTTGTCGGCCGCCAGATCTCGGGCGTGTTGGAGGGCTTCCTGTGCTTTCACGGTGAATTTGTCGATGCGGAATGCCATGTAATCGTCTCCTGGTGAATGGGCGGAGGTGGTTGATGACTCTGACTCGGCGCGCAGTGGGGGCGGTGAACCCGCTGGGGATCAACCAGCCGGCCGCGCCTTGGGGCGGCTGGAAGCAGCACAGGGGAAATTCGACAGAATGTGACTGCCCGTCCCAAAGCAGGATGAGCGATTCGGGGAGAACAGAAACCGTAGAAAGCGATACGCCACATCCCGGGGATTCGAACCCCGGCGACAAAACCGTTCCTTGGGAGAGCAAGTCTTTACACTCTCTGTCGAGGTTCAAACTTCGCAGACCGGCCGAAGTGCAGCCGGTCTGCGAAGAGCTACACGTCAGTCTTTCTTCTCAAACTCGGCATCGATGACATCTTCCTGGGGACCGGCCTTCGCGCCGTCGCCCGTCCCCGAGCCTCCCTGCGATTGCATGTGTTGAGCGAATGCCTGCGCGGCCTGCATCAGCTCCTGCACCGCCTGGTCGATCGAAGCGGGATCGTCTCCTTCCGCCTTCGACTTCACCTTTTCCACCGCCGACTCGATCGCTGTCTTGGACGAGGCATCCACCTTGTCGGCATGTTCCGTAAGCAGTTTTTCAGTCTCGTAGACCCGGCGATGGGCCTCGTTGCGGGCCTCGGCCAGTTTCCGCTTGCGGGCGTCTTCGTCCGCATGCGACTCCGCATCGCGCTTCATCCGGTCAATATCGTCCTTGCTCAGGCCGCCTGACTGCTCGATTCGGACCTTCTGTTCCTTGCCGGTCCCCAGTTCCTTGGCACTCACGTTGAGAATGCCATTCACGTCCAGGCTGAACGCCACCTGGATCTGGGGTACTCCGCGGGGCGCGGGGGGAATCCCCTCCAAATTGAATTGTCCCAGCAACCGGTTGTCGCTGGCCATCTTCCGTTCCCCCTGGAAGACTCGAACTGTGACCGCAGTCTGGTTGTCAGACGCAGTGCTGAAAATCTCTTTCTTTTCGGTCGGGATTGTGGTGTTGCGTTCCACCAGAACCGTCATCACGCCACCTTCGGTTTCGATGCCGAGCGACAACGGGGTGACATCCAGCAGCACCACATCCTTGACGTCCCCGGCGATGATGGCCCCCTGGACGGCGGCTCCCACCGCCACCACTTCATCAGGATTCACCCCCTTATGAGGCTCCTTGTCGAAGATCTTGCGGACCAGTTCCTGCACTTTGGGGATGCGGGTCGAGCCTCCCACAAGCACGACTTCGTCGATTTGCGAGGGGGAGAGCTTGGCATCTTTCAGGGCCTTCACCACTGGTTCACGGCACCGCTCGATCAGGTGATCGACCAGCCGCTCGAATTCGGACCGGGTGATGGTCATCTGCAGGTGCTTCGCACCGGTGGCGTCCGCCGTGATGAAGGGAAGGTTGATATCGGTCGACTGCGAACTCGACAGCTCTTTCTTCCCCTTCTCGGCAGCCTCCCGCAGACGCTGCAGGGCCATGGGATCCTTTCGCAGATCGATTCCATTCTCCTTCTGGAATTTCTCGGCGATGAAGTTGATCAGGGTTTCGTCGAAGTCGTCTCCGCCAAGATGCGTGTCGCCATTCGTCGAAAGAACTTCGACCACCTCATCTCCCACTTCCAGGACTGAGACGTCGAAAGTCCCGCCACCCAGATCGAACACAACGATCTTCTCGTCCTTCTTCTTCTGAAGACCGTACGCGAGGGCCGCGGCCGTTGGTTCGTTGATGATGCGGTCAACCTCCAGTCCGGCAATCTGCCCCGCGTCCTTGGTCGCCTGCCGTTGTGAGTCGTTGAAGTACGCCGGGACAGTAATCACCGCCCGGTTCACCTTGTGACCGAGGTAACTCTCCGCCGCTTCCTTCAGTTTCCGCAACACCTGTGCCGAGATCTCGGCTGGGGTGTACGACTTGTCGCCCGCCTTCACCTTGACATACTCATTGGCCCCACCCACGACCTCGTAAGGGACCATTTTCTCTTCACTGGCCACTTCGCTGTGACGGCGCCCCATAAACCGCTTGATCGAATAGACCGTGCGGCGGGGATTGGTCACCGCCTGCCGCTTGGCCGGGTCCCCCACCAGAATATCGCCCTTGTCGGTGAACGCGACAACACTGGGGGTCAGGCGATTCCCTTCGAGGTTCGCAATAACCTTCGATTCGCCCCCCTCCATGATCGCCACCACTGAATTTGTGGTTCCCAAGTCGATGCCGACGATTGTCTCTCCGCGAGCCGCCATGGTTATCTCTCCTGTCGAAATCAGACGAATGTCTGGGATGGGTTGTGGAATCCGGCTCAGAGCCGGTCAGCCCTGTGAAATCAACTCTGCAGGGCTCGGGCACAGCTAAGCTGGAAGGGTCTTCTGCCGACCTGATTCCGTAGAATTGCAAGCTGCGTGCCGAAACCGGATCAGCGAAACCCGGAAATCATCACAAACATTTGTCGCATCGCAACTTATGCGTTTCACACAATTCATGGCGAAGGCTGGTTTCGAATTCCTCGAACGAGAGGGGTGTCAAACTGGCAGCCTTGCTCGCGATGCTGGAAATTCGCCTTGCTGCCAATTTGTCACCCGGGCGAATTGAGTGTCGCTCCACCCGGCGATCCCGTGTCGTGATCTTTCTCAAAAGACCGGTGTGTGTATCCCAACCGACATTTTCGGTAGTTTCGACAATCAATTCGATCAGACCTCGCGGTAAAACCTGAGGCTGCTTGACACCTATTCAGGGCCCAACTACAAGAAATTTCGCGATTTCTAATGCTTCGCAACGAGTTCTCCGCCCCGCAACAGGGTCTGCGAGCCCAATGGCCAAGAAAGTTGTCAAACCCACCCGGGCTGGAAAGTCGGCGGCAGTCAAGCCGTCTGTCTCCGGAGGTTCATCTCCCAAGAAACCGAACCTTGCCGCATTGCAGGCAGAGATCCAGCGGCTTGACAAGGAACTTGTCAAGCTGGCCAATCGTCGGGCAGCATTGACGATCAAGTCCCTTCAGGGAGAGCCCCAGGCTGAAAAGGCACACTTCGAATCGCTTTTTTCGGAACAATTGGCGGGTTTGCTGGAAAATGGCAATCCCGGCCCGCTCGATCTTCCTTCACTCCGCGGGATTTTTCGTGAACTGATCAGCGGTGCACGGCGTCAGGTCAAGGCTGTCCGAGTGGTCTATCTTGGTCCCGCGTATAGCTTTACGCACCTGGCAGCAATCGAGCGGTTTGGCACAGCGGCCAATTTGATCCCGGTGGGCAGCATCTCTGCGGTTTTTGAAGAGGTCAATCGCAATCACGCTGATTATGGGATTGCCCCGATTGAGAACAGCACGGATGGGCGGATTGTCGACACGCTTGACATGTTTACGAGGCTGCCGCTCAAGATCTGCGGTGAAGTCTCGATGGCGATTCATCACAACTTGCTGGCCCGCTGCCCGCGGAACGAGATCTCCGAGATCTACAGCAAGCCACAGGCTCTGTCGCAATGCAGAGAGTGGCTGGGGCGCAACATGCCTCAAGCTCGACTGGTGGAAGTGACCAGTACGTCAACCGCCGCTCAATTGGCCCGTGATAAGCCTGGTGCGGCCGCCGTCGCCAGCCGACAGGCCGCAGTCCAGTACGATCTTCAGGTCGTCGCAGAAAGCATCGAAGATAATCCCAGCAACCTCACCCGGTTTGCCGTGATTGGCGATGAGGCGACCAAGCCCACCGGACACGACAAGACGGCCCTGCTCTTGCAGATTCCTCACAAGCCGGGTGCGTTGGCCGAAGCCTTGGCAGCGTTCAAAAAGAATAACGTCAATTTGACCTGGATCGAGTCGTTTCCTGTTCGGGGTCCAGAGGCGGGGTACGTGTTCTTCCTGGATTTCGAGGGGCATGCCGGGGACACAAAGACCAAGAAAACGCTGGCCGAACTGGAACAGAAGGCGGTTCGTCTCGAGTTGCTGGGGTCATATCCCCGCACCTCTCCCATCGACTGAGCAACGACTCGCAGGTCCCGGGGCTTAAAAGCTCCACATGAGAGTTGCCAGTTGACGCCCCAACCGCCATGATGGGCGTCAACTCTCAGACCTGACCGCCATCGCCGTCGTCTCACGGACGACGGCGGTTTTCTTTGAACCAGGCCTGGCTGGAACCGCCAGGAAGGAACTCCCGTGATCATTGTCCTCAAACCCGATTCGACCTCCGAACAGGTCGATCACATTGTGGACCGCATCCACCAACTGGGGCTGAAGACTGATGTCAGCCGGGGGATCAAGCGGACCATCATTGGCGTGATCGGCGACGAAGACATCCTGCGGAACGCTCCATTGCAGGCGATTCCGGGTGTGGAGGAAGTGGTGCCGATCCTCAAGCCTTACAAGCTCGCCAGTCGCGAGTATCAGCCGGAAGATTCCTCCTTTGAAGTGGGCTTTGGCGTCCGGGTGGGAGGAGGTCACCTCGCGATGATCGCCGGGCCTTGTGCCATCGAGGGGCGTGACATCCTGCTGGAGATCGCCCGACATGTCCGGCAGGCCGGAGCGAACATCCTGCGGGGTGGGGCCTACAAGCCTCGCACCAGCCCCTACAGCTTCCAGGGACTGGGCGAAGACGGACTTCGCCACCTGCGCGACGTGGGTGACGAACTGTCGATGCCGGTCTGCACCGAAGTGATGGATCCACGGCAGGTGGCCCTCGTCGATAAGTACACCGACATCTTCCAGATCGGTGCCCGCAATATGCAGAACTTCAACCTGCTGAGCGAGGTGGGTCAGACCAAGCGGCCAGTACTGCTGAAACGCGGGATGAGTGCCTCGGTGACCGACCTGCTGATGTCCGCCGAGTACATCATGGCGGGGGGCAACAAGCGCGTGATCCTGTGCGAGCGTGGCATCAAGAGCTTTGACAGTTCAACCCGCAATCTGCTGGATCTGTCGATAGTCCCCAATGCCAAAGGCCTCTCCCACCTCCCGATCATCGTCGATCCGAGCCATGGGACGGGACGGCCTGATCTGATCCCCCCGATGTCGCTGGCCTCGATTGCCGCCGGGGCTGATGGGGTTCACATTGAAGTCCACAGTTGCCCCGAAAAGGCTCTCAGTGACGGGCCGCAGGCCTTGCTTCCCTGGCAGTATCAGGAAGTGATGGATCGCATGCGGCAAATCGCGAGCCTGCTGGGCAAAGACATCCCCCAACCGCATGGAGCCCGGTCATGAGACGGTTGTTTGTTGCCGGCAACTGGAAGATGAACACTCTCCGCGAGAGCGGAGTGGCATTGGCGACTGGCCTGGCGAAAGAGTGCCACAAGTCCCATCCGGGAGTCCAGGTGGCGGTCTGCCCCCCCTTCCCGTTTCTGCTCCCGGTCGCCGCGGCGATTGCCGGGAGTGGAGTGGAATTGGGGGCCCAGAACTGCTCCCCGGAAAAGCCCGGGGCGTTTACTGGTGAGGTGGCTTCCGGGATGTTGTTGGACGTTGGCTGCCAGTGGGTGATCCTGGGGCATAGTGAGCGCCGGGCTCTGTATGGTGAGACCGACGCCTTGGTGGCACAGAAGACCGCGACTGCGTTGGCGGCTGGTCTCTCGGTGATCCTGTGTGTGGGAGAAACCTTGGCCGAGCGTCAGGCGAACCAGACTGATGCGGTCCTCGACCGTCAGATGGCTGGCTCGCTGGCGGGGATTGATGCTGCAGGCCTCGCCCGGATCGTCATCGCCTATGAACCGGTCTGGGCGATCGGAACTGGACTGACGGCCACCACTGAGCAGGCGGAATCAGCCCATTCGCACTTGCGCAAATGGCTGGCCAGTCGCTACAATGAGGGGCTTGCCGACGCAACGCGCATTCTCTACGGCGGCAGTGTGAAAGCCCAGAATGCGAAGAGCCTGATGGAACAGCCAAACGTGGATGGTGCCTTGGTGGGAGGAGCGAGCCTGAAGCTCGACGATTTCCTGCCAATCGTGCGGGCCGCCCAGGAGCTGCGTCCCGCCTGATGGAGAGCTGACTCGAGATGTCCTATTTCCTGCTGACACTGTTGATGATCGTCGGGCTGTTCCTGATCGCTGTGATCCTGTTGCAACGGGGTCGTGGGGGTGGACTGGCTGGCGCCTTTGGTGGGTTGGGGGGCCAGAGTGCCTTCGGGACCCGTGCTGGCGATACCTTCACCTGGATCACGGTCGGTACCGTGGTGGTGTGGATTATCCTTGCTGCTCTGGCGGGCCGAAGCATTCGGTCGGACATGGAAGGGCAATTCTTGGGACGTGAATCGGACGAGGTCAAGCTCGCTCCCTCACGGGGTTCCGAAACGGACGTTGGCGAAGGTTCGACCAGCGATGAGAAGGGGCTCACGCTCCCAGACTCGCAGGATTTTCCACTCGGACCAGCACCCAAGAAGCCGGCGAATCCCGACGCTGGAGATTCCCCTGCGCCTTCTGGACCGAAAACTCCGGATGATGCTGAGACTTCCGAGTCAACCGACGCCGCCGAGGCGAATTCCAAAACTGCTGAATAGGTGCTCGCCCTGTGTTGTTGAGCATGACCGGCTATGGCGACGCTCGCCATCATGATGAGCAGCTTGCCGCTGCCGTGGAAGTGCGCGCTGTCAACAACCGGTACCTCAAGGTCGTCGGGAAGTATCCCGATTGGCTCGCTCCCCATGAGGGAGAAATTGAGCGTCGAGTCCGGCAGTTTGTCAGCCGGGGGACCGTCACTCTGCAGATCCGGGTGGACCGCGTTCCTCGAGCTGAAGATTTCCAGGTGAACCGAGTTGCCCTGGAAAGCTACTGGGCACAGGTCCAGCAGTCTGCCCGTGATTTGCATGCCCCGCCACCGACCGACTTGGGGCAGTTGCTGGTGCTTCAGGGTGTTGTTTCTGAAGCGAATCAGCGACACGCTGCCGATGAGAAGACGTTGGAACGCACTCTCGGTTTGCTTGACATCGCATTGGGTCGCTTTCAGGGATTCCGGATCGAAGAGGGGGCGGCCATGGCCCGTGATCTCGAGAAGAACCTGGCTGTCATCGCCCAGCAACTGGATGAAGTCGCCCGGCAGGCACCCCAGACAGTCAACGAGTATCGGGGTAAACTGCTTGAGCGCGTTCGGCAGGCCATTGGCGAAAGTGGAGCGACCTTGTCTGAGTCGGATCTCATTCGAGAAGTCGCGATTTACGCCGATCGGGGTGACATCAATGAGGAAATTACCCGCTTGCGTTCACACCTGTCACAGTTTGCCGTCTTCCTGGCCGAACCGGCCTCCACAGGACGTAAACTTGACTTTTTGAGCCAGGAGATGTTTCGCGAGACCAACACAATCGGATCCAAGGCCAATCACGTGGGCATCGCCCACAGCGTGGTGGAAATGAAGGCGGCACTGGAAAAGATTCGCGAAGTTTTGCAGAACGTCGAGTAGAGTTGGGAAGCCGTCCGCCGTGGGATGGGGTTCCGAGGGGAATCGCCCTGCTACGGCGGGGGTGTTTTGGGGAGTTGCGGCAAGTGTCTTCGGCGGAACACGAGTTTGACCGGATGCGATTTGTCGTGCTGTCTGGCCCGAGTGGTTCGGGCAAGACCACAATTGTTCCGCTGCTGATCGAGCAGTGTCCGGTCCGGTTGATCAAATCGGTCTCGGCCACGACCCGCGCCCCTCGTCCCCACGAGGTGCCCGGAGAGGATTACCATTTCCTGACGAAAGAGGAGTTTTCCCGGCGTCGAAACCGAGGAGAATTCCTCGAGTGTGCTGAGGTGCATGCTTCAGGAAACTGGTATGGCACTCTGAAGTCCGAAGTCACCCGGGCTCAGGAACTTGGAGGGTGTGCCCTGCTGGAAATCGACGTCCAGGGGGCCCGCCAGGTGATCGAGCAGTGTTCCCAGGCCCTCACAATTTTCGTCCGCACTCCTGAAGGAGAGTACGAACGACGGCTGCGCGCACGGGGAACAGAGTCGGAGGAAGTCATCCAAAGCCGGCTGGAAACAGCCCGGCAAGAACTGGCCCAGGCGCCAGCCTACCGCCACCAGGTGGTCAATGACCACCTCTCGCGGGCGGTGTCCGAAATGAGTCAACTGATCCAGAATTGGGAGCACGAACGCCATGATTGAAGAATTGAAGGAAGAGCAGATCGTCAACAAGGTCGGCGGCCGCTTCAAGCTGTCCACGCTGATCCAGAAGCGGATGGTCCAGCTCAACCGGGGTGGTGTCCGCCCGCTGCTCGACAATCCGGGTAACACCCAGAACCTCATGGAAACTGTGATCCAGGAGATCATCCAGGACAAAATCTACCTCGACAACTCAGGACGGCTCGTTGTCGATGGAGAGGTTGCTCCGGAGCCCACGGGCGACGATGCAGGGCCAACTCTCGACGATATTCGCTAGTCGATCATGGACGCACTGGCCGGACGGGAGATTCTTCTCGGTGTGACTGGAGGGGTTGCAGCCTACAAGGCGGCAGACCTCTGCAGTCGGCTTGTGCAGGCAGGAGCGCAGGTCTCGGTCGTGATGACGGCCTCGTCTCGGAAATTCATCGGTGCCACCACCTTTGAAGCCCTGACCAACCGACCGGTCCACTGGCAGAGATTTCAGCCGAAAGAGCACCGCCTTGGAGAACACATCGGCCTCGCGCGACGCGCTGAACTCCTGATCGTTGCACCAGCCACTGCGGCGACACTCGCCCGGTTTTCCTGCGGCATGTCCGACGATCTGCTCTCGACCCTGTATCTCGCCTTCACAGGTCCTGTGTTGTTGGCTCCCGCGATGAATTGCGAGATGTGGGCGAAAAGGGCTGTCCAGCGCAATGTCTCCCTTCTCCGCGAAGATGGAGTTCATTTTGCCGAACCAGGCATCGGTTGGCTCAGTTGTGGAATGCAGGGAGCCGGGCGGATGGCCGAACCCTCAGAAATCTGGAGCCGCATTCAGGAATTGCTTCCGCCGCGGAATGGATGACGACTCGCTGTGGATCTTCAGGGTTGAACTGATTTGATGCAAAAGGCCGGTGATTCGATGAGAATCACCGGCCTTGTCTACAGCTTCCACTTCTGGCAACAGAAATTACCAGCCACGACGAACCATGCGATAACCTCCCTGTCGAGATTGACAGGAAGAAGCCGCTGGCTGTTGCTGAATCTGACGAACAGGCTGAGCGTAAGACACATATTGTCCGTTGTGGACATACACCGGAGCAGCGGCAACAGGGGCACCCTGAGCAGGCATCGCGGCAGCCTTCTTCGCGGCCGCCGGGGGCA
>Ga0315902_10003761_pt1 | contig 22432 bp, 17 predicted proteins | sample LakEriMetagenome_9_FD_203523 | JGI IMG/M metagenome (GOLD analysis project Ga0315902, IMG submission 203523) | Freshwater fungal communities from buoy surface, Lake Erie, Ohio, United States - Buoy 12 MA117 | ecosystem: Environmental > Aquatic > Freshwater > Lake > Lake biofilm | place: USA... | reverse complement strand
TGGTTAAAGCCAAATATTTAGTTGGGGCATATTTTTTAATAGAAGTTTATTTAGCTTTTCAAAATGAGGTAAATGATCCAGTTGCTCATTTGGCTCATATTGGAGGAGCAATTGTGGGAGCAATTATGGTGTTAATTTGGCGAAGGCAAGACAAGAGTAATTTTTGGTAAGATGAAAGCAAATCAGTCTTTTTGGAGTCTGTTGGTGAATAATTACCGCTATGGCGGGATGACTTTACGTTTGATTTATCTGAACACCGTAATTTTTCTTGTAATTCAAATAATAAGTGTTTTTGGTCGTCTGATTTTAGCTAATAGCACTCAAATTACCGAATGGTTAAATCTTATTTTTTCGTTAAATACTGATGTTATTGATTTAATTTGCACGCCATGGGGATTAGTGACTAGCATTTTTTCTCATTTTTCTTTGTGGCACTTATTATTTAATATGCTCTTTCTATATTTCTCTGGAAAAATGTTTGAACCATTATTTGATTCCCGAAGATTATTATTTACGTATTTATTAGGTGGGATTTTTGGGAGTTTATTTGAAATAATAGCTCACATTGTATTTCCTGGATTGCAAGAAAGTAATACTGTAATTGTTGGCGCATCGGGTTCAATTATGGCTATTTTTATGGCATTGGCGTTTTACAGGCCGAATTTGACAGTACAATTATTTGGTGTTTATCCTATTCGAATAATTTATATTGCCTTATTTTTTCTAATATCAGATTTAATATCCTTGGGTTTGAATGATGGAACAGCGCATTTTGCGCATTTGGGTGGTGCTTTTTTCGGATTTTGGTCTATACAAAACTATAGTAATAAAAAGGATGTATTAACTAAATTACAGAATTTTGTAAATTATCTGAAAGGCTTGTTTAGTTCGAATAAAACTAATAATTCCCGACCAAACAGAAGAATGAAATCAGATGAAGAATATAACTATGATGCGCATAAAAAACAGCAAAAAATCGATCAAATTCTGGATAAAATTTCCAAATCTGGATATGAATCATTGACACATCAAGAAAAGGATTTTTTATTTAACCAAAGTAAAAATGATTAGTTTCCTCAGTTTTTTATGGAATATTCAATTTTGGCTGAAATTTTTTACGGTCCTGATATTGTTATCATTAGGCCTATCTTATTTAGCTCCTTTCATACACCCTAAAACTAATGTTTTCCTGCCTTTTTTTGGTTTAGCATATCCTATCTTTCTAATATTGACAATATGTTGTTTGATTTTATGGGCAATTATGCGTTCAATATGGGTATGGATTGTTTTATCAATATTAGTCATAGGTGGAAATCTTCATTTTCGAATGCTCGCTGTTGGCAGCAATGAAGAATTGCCTAACAAGAATTACTTGCACATTATGTCATATAATGTGCGTTTATTTGATGTATATAATCCGAAGTTATCTAAGGCTATAAAAACGAGGAATAGGATATTTGATTATATCAAAGAAGAAAATCCTGACGTGATTTGTTTTCAGGAATTTTATCAAAAAGATAAACCGACTGATTTTAAAACGCGCGATACAATTATGCGATTCATGAAGTTTAGAGATTATCATGAGAGAAGCGCACATAAAAAGAACTCTCGCCAGAATTTTGGAATTTATCTTTTTTCGAAATATCCGATAATTGCAAAAGGAGATGTGATTTTTGACACTCAAAGTGAAAAGGATTTCAATTATTGTATTTATGTGGATATTATAAAAAATCAGGATACTTTTCGAGTTTATAACGCGCATTTACAATCGATAAAACTTCAGGGTGATTATTATTCCAAGAAAGACCCGTTGAACAATGTTGCATCCAAATCGACCATTCAATTGATTTATGAGAAATTGCAAATTGCCTACCCGAAAAGAGCAGAGCAAGCTAAAGCGGTAATTCAACATATTCAAAATTCTCCTTATCCAACCATAGTTTGTGGAGATTTTAATGACACTCCGCTTTCTTATACTTATCAGCAATTCAATTCAAAATTAACAGATGCTTTTCGAAATTGTGGAAGTGGAATAGGGGCAACTTATGTGGGTAGAATTCCAGCTGGAAGAATTGACTATATTTTTCACTCTGGAGATTTGAGTTCAACTCAATTTCGTATTCAGAAAAAAGCATTGAGTGATCACATGGCTGTTTCTTGTAAAATATTCAAGAAACAATAATTTACCATTCAAAAGCTTCAGGTAACATCCACTTATTTTGAACACGCAAGGTTTGTTCTACTACATCGCGAACACATCCTTTTCCGCCATCAAAAGCCGATTGATAATCGACAATTTGTTTGATATCAACTACAGCATCTTGAGGACATGCAGAAACTCCAGCTTTTTCTAATACCTTATAGTCCGGTATGTCATCTCCCATATAAAGTATTTCCTTATCGATTAATTGATGTCTCATTTTAAGATTTTCATACACGTCTATTTTTCTGGTCGCCCGCATGTGAACTTCTTTCATTCCAAGTCCCAATAATCTTTGTTCAACATCTTTAGAATGTCCTCCGGTTATTGCAAAAAGATTATACCCCAATTTCGCAGCATATTGAATTACGTACCCGTCTTTTGAATTAAATGTTCTAATTACATCATCATTGTACAGGAAAACACTCCCATCAGTAAAAACGCCATCTACATCAAAAATAAACGTCGTTATTGAGTGTAATTTTTCTTTATAACTTTTCATGTAAATAAGTTTTTAAAATACTGTTAGAAATTGTAATATACAAATCCCTATCGTGCTCATCCAACATGTCGATCTGCTGCCTTATTGTTTTCAAATCGTTTCTCCGTGCGGGTCCTGTTTGAGCATCATAAGGCTCTAATTGGTTAAGTTTATCAAATGTTTTTTTAAGAAGATCATTGAAAATAGTTGGATTAATATGGTTTTGTTTCGCAATTTTATGACCCAAAAAGATTATGTGGTTCGTGAAATTATTGATAAAAACTGCAGATAGGTGGATTTTTATTCGTTTTTCTGAATCACAGTATTCAACAGTATCACTGATTTTACTCCCTAAATCAAACAAAATTTGATTTAGTTTTTCATTTTTAGCTTCTATTAGAAGCGGAAATTTATAGTCCTCTCCTTTTATATTTTTAGTTATTGTCTGCAAAGGATAAAATACACCGCAATTGGGATGCAAAATTGTATCAAGTTGTATTGATCCTGCAGTGTAAACTACGAATTTATGCGAATTGATTTGGTTTGTAATTTCTCGGACCTGTTCATCGGGAACGGCAATTAAAATTAAGTCACCGCTTGCCGACTCAAGAGTCTCTCGTTTAGTATTCCAACGGTTTGATAATTCTCGTAATTGCTCTTCATTATGACCAATAATAGAAGCTATTTTAATTCCAGAGTCATGGAATTTTTGTCCAAAAACTTGAGCTACATTTCCTGTACCTACAATTGAAACACTAGGAAGTGTAACCATTGCTTATTTTCCGTGGCACTGTTTGTATTTCTTTCCGCTTCCACATGGACATGGATCATTTCTTCCCGCCTTAGGTTCAACTACAACAGGTTCTCTTTTCTCTTGTGGCGGGAGACTAGAATCAATTGCTTTTCGATAGGCTTCTGCACCGCTAAAATTCGGTGGAGTTGTGCTATTAGAATTCGAAGTCGATTTCGCATAATTATTCTGGCGTTCTTCTTTATTTGTACTCTGTACCTCTTGTTCAGCTGGTATATCTAATTTCATTAATAATTCAACAGCTTCAGTATTGAGTCGATTGATCATGTTTTTGAATAAATCGAACGATTCTAATTTATACACTAACAATGGATCTTTCTGTTCGTAACTGGCATTATGCACTGCAGATCGTAAATCGTCCATCTCTCTTAAATGTTCTTTCCATTCATTATCGATGGTGGAAAGAATGACATTTCTTTCCAAAGATTTAGAAATTTCTTTACCCTCTGATTTATATGCACTTTCTAAATTAACAATCAATTGCATTTCTCGTCGTCCATCTGTTAGAGGAAATACAATGTTTTTGTAGCGATCCGCCATGGTTTCGTGTACATGTTTGATTTGCGGAAATGCTTTAGTAGAAATTTTATCGGTTTTACGTTCATATTGCTTACGCATATTCTCATAAACAGTTTGAATGAGTGAATTCTCATCCATAGAACCAAATATATTTTGATCTACAGGTGATTCAACTCCAATTACTCGAATTAATTCCATTTCGAATTCCTCAAATGAAGCATTCTTTGTTTTATGAATAGTTGATTCACACAATTCGTAAAACATATTGTCTACATCTATATCTAAACGATCACCAAATAAGGCATTTCTTCGCTTTTTGTAAATAGCTTTACGCTGAGCATTCATTACATCATCATACTCGAGAAGTCTTTTACGCATTCCAAAATTGTTCTCTTCTACTTTTTTCTGTGCCCTCTCGATGGATTTGGTCACCATACTATGAGTGATTACTTCTCCTTCTTTCAATCCCATTCGATCCATCAATTTTGCAATTCGCTCTGAACCAAATTTACGCATCAAATCATCTTCCAATGAAACAAAAAATTGGGAAGAACCTGGATCACCTTGTCGTCCTGATCGACCTCTCAACTGTCTGTCCACACGACGTGAATCATGTCTTTCTGTACCAATAATTGCTAAGCCTCCAGCTTCTTTTACACCAGGACCGAGTTTAATATCAGTTCCTCGACCAGCCATATTTGTAGCAATTGTAACAGTACCAGCTAAACCTGCATTAGCAACTATCTCGGCTTCTTTTTGGTGATATTTCGCATTAAGTACTTGATGTTCAATTTTTTTCATTTTGAGCATTCGACTCAACAATTCAGAAATTTCAACCGTTGTAGTACCAACTAATACCGGGCGACCGGCCGCAACCAATTTTTCAACTTCCTCAATAATCGCAGCGTACTTTTCTCTACCCGTTCTTAATACAAAATCGTTTTGATCCTTACGAATAATTGGTCGATGAGAAGGAATAATGATGACATCTAGTTTATAAATATCCCAGAATTCTTTTGCCTCAGTTTCTGCAGTACCTGTCATCCCTGCCAACTTATGGTACATTCTGAAGTAATTTTGTAAAGTTACTGTAGCATAAGTTTGAGTTGCAGCTTCGACAGTTACATTTTCTTTTGCTTCAATGGCTTGGTGTAATCCATCAGAATACCGCCTTCCATCTAAAATACGTCCAGTTTGTTCATCTACTATTTTTACTTTGCCATCTAGAATTACATATTCAACTTCTTTTTCAAAAAGTGTATATGCCTTCAATAATTGATTGATTGAATGTATTCGCTCTGATTTAATTGAATATTCACGAATAAGGCTATCTTTCTTTTCAAGAAATTTCTCTGCTTCATGATTTTCTCTTTGTAATTTTGCAATCTCAGAACCAATGTCAGGAAGGACAAAAAAGTCTCTATCATCTGAACCAGAGATTAAATCAATTCCTTTTGTTGTGAGCTCAATGGAGTTTTGTTTTTCGTCAATTACAAAGAACAGCTCTTCGTCAATTTTTTTCATATTTTTACCTTGCTCCTGCATGTAGAAATTTTCTGTTTTTTGCAGGTGAACTCTAATTCCTGGTTCAGATAAGAATTTAATTAACGCTTTGTTTTTTGGGAGACCTCGGTGAGCACGTAAAAGAGCAATTCCTCCCTCTTCGAGTGCCGTTTTTGAATCTGTTCCGGATTCGTTAGTTTCACCAGATAAGAATGCTAAATGTTTACGTGCATCCAATAAACATTGTTGAATATATTGTTTTTGAGCGGCAACAACTTTTTCAATACGCGGTTTTAATTCATAATATTCGTGTTCTTCACCACGGGGAGTCGGACCAGATATTATCAATGGTGTACGTGCATCATCAATCAATACCGAATCGACCTCATCCACAATGGCAAAGTGATGCTTGCGCTGCACAAGATCTTCAGTGCTTCCTGCCATGTTATCACGAAGATAATCAAAACCAAATTCATTATTCGTACCGAAAGTGATATCGGCGGCATATGCCTTAGTTCGTTCCAGAGAATTGGGTTGATGTTTATCTATACAATCAACTGTTAAACCATGGAATTGGTATAAAGGCCCCATCCATTCAGAGTCACGTTTTGCTAAGTAGTCGTTTACTGTTACAACGTGTACACCTTTCCCAGCAAGTGCATTCAAGAAAACAGGAAGAGTTGCAACGAGTGTTTTACCTTCACCCGTTTGCATTTCAGCGATATTTCCCCGATGAAGAACGGCCCCACCCATTAATTGAACATCATAGTGCACCATTTCCCAGGTTACTTTTCCACCAGCGGCAGTCCATTCGTTGTGCCAAATAGCTTTATCCCCAGAAATTGTAATTCCATCTTTTTTATTAGCTAATTCGCGATCAAAATCTAAAGCGGTAACTTCAAGTTTTCCGTTATTTGTCCAACGAAAAGCTGTTTCTTTCACTATAGCGAATGCTTGCGGAAGGATTTCGTGTAATACTTCTTCGATTTTGGCATCAATTTTTGAGGTGAGTTTATCGATTTCTTCAAAAATATCTTCTTTTTGTAAAATTGACAATGAAGCATCTTGCGCCTTTTCCTTAAGGTTCGTTAATTCATTTTCAAGTGATTGGGTTTGTTCTTGAACATATTTTTTTAATTCAAAAGTTTTTGCACGAAGTTCATCATCCGAAACAGATTTAATCTTGTCGTATTCTTGATTTGTTTTGTCAACAAAAGGCTGATATTCTTTACGATCTTTCGAATTTTTATCGCCTAAAAGGCGTTTTAATAAGTCACCTAACATGTGGTTTTTTTTTGAGGTATCAAATGTACGTAATTTATGGCATTTTGAGGAGCCAATCTTCTAAATTATAGCCAGCAAGGAATTCTTTAAAATGCATCTTCCTTTTTCCTTCTGGTTGTAATTCGCTGACAATCAAATATTCATCTAAACAAGGAAACAATATACCTGACTCGTGAGGTTGTAAGTTTTTGGAATTTTTAACCATCAATCCTGATTTTTTTGTTTCAAAGATTTTAAATTGCATCCAAACTTGTTTTTTAATATTAAATAACATCGTCCAGGCACCCGGAAATGGGGATAATCCACGAATTAAATTGTGATTTTTTTCTGCCGCATTTTCCCATTTAATTTCACAATCATTTTTGAAAATTTTAGGCGCATGTTTCAGTGATTTGTTAATTAAATCTGCCTGACTTCTTGTCTGAATTTTATTTGATGCTATCGAATTAACAGTTTTTAAAGTTAGTTCTGATCCAATTTTCATCAATGTTTTATATAATTCACCAACATTGGTATCAGATGAAATGTCCGTTTCTACTTGGTCAATTATTCGGCCTGTGTCGATCTCTTTATCGATGAAAAAAGTGGTGACACCTGTTCTTTTTTCTCCATTAATGATTGCCCAATTAATAGGAGCTGCTCCTCTGTATTGAGGCAACAATGATGCATGAAGGTTAATTGTTCCTTTCTTGGGCATAGACCAAACAATTTCGGGTAACATTCTAAATGCTACTACGACAAATAAATCAGCTTCTAGTGAATATAATTCTTGAATAAACTGCTCATTTTTTAAACTTTCAGGCTGGAGTATTTTCAAATTTTGAGACAGAGAATAATCCTTAACTGCGCTTGTTTTTACTTGTTGACCTCTCCCTGCTGGTTTGTCTGTAGCCGTTACAACCCCAACAATATTGTGTGCCGATTGGTGTAAGGTATCTAGTATGGACACAGCGAATTCGGGTGTCCCCATAAAAATAATATTCAGAGGTGTAATTTTCATAAATCAAAGTTAATCTTAAATTACTTTTTTACGCCAATCAAAAAAACGTAAATAAAGGATTGACAAAAGCCCAATTGTCCCAAAATAAATATATTCGACAGACCAAATCCAATATATGTCAAAGTGAAAAACTTTGATGAACAAATAAGCTGCGATTAGGTAAATGAATACAGATATAACCTCTACCATCATAGAAAAAAACGTATTTCCACTTCCATTGATGGTTTGGAAATACACACTAACGAAACCATAAAGGAAAATTGAAACAGAAACAAAACGAAGTATCTCAGCACTTTTTACGATATAAATTTCATTTGGATTAACGAATCTGATTAGTGTTTCTGGGTAAAGAATGGATCCATGGAAAGTAGCTATTAATAGTAGAACAGTAATTATTTGAATTCTTTTTTGAATAATCGGAATGGTATCGAATTCTTTTCGTCCCATATACTGTGAAATATACGTTTTCGTAGTACCAGCAAATCCCCAAATAGGTACAAAGGCAAACATATATAGAGATCTAATATTTTGCGATACAGTTAATTCAAATGAGCCCATTTGCTCCAACCATATAAAAAATACCGTCCAAGTTGCAAGTGCGGTCAAACCTTGTAGCATCAAAGGAGATCCAATATTTAATAATTCTTTAAAAGAAAACCAACTTATTTTTAATCGCTTGAATAGAAAATATTCATTTTTATATTTGGTTAGTAGTGTAAACAAAACTAAAAACACCATCGCCAATATATCAGCTATCGTTGACGCCCAGGCAGCTCCTTTAAGTCCCATTTGTGGTAGCCCCAAGTTTCCGAATATCATTCCATAATCAAGAATTATGTTGCTAATTGCAGTAATCATTGACGCAATTAAAACAACCCAAGTTTTTCCAATGGCTAAATAGAAGGCTTGAATGGAAAGCGTAATGATTGCGCTGAATAAAGCAAAACTTCGAATTTGAATGTATTGTCCCTGATACAATGCTATTGTTTGGTTTTTAGAAAAGGACAGAATCCAATCTGGCATTAAGAAATACAAGATTTGAAACAAAAGAAAAGCGATAATTGAGAGAATGAAAATGGATGTACTGAAAATTTTACTAATGGATTTAATTTTGTTTTCTCCTATTCGTCGCGCAATTAATATTTGTGCACCATCACTTAAACCCAATAGGGTCACATACATAGTAATATATATTAAACCACCATTACCAACTGCATCAAATGCAAGCGTGTCGTATCGACTAATAAACGACGAGTCAGTAATTAATACAATCGACTGTATAAAAGTCGAAACCATTAATGGCAAGGCTACGCCCAAAATCGTTTTATAACGGATGTCTAACATTAAAGCACTTGTATTACTATTCCTTTTAGATATTCTCCTTCCGGATGAAAAGCACTAATAGGGTGGTCTGCTGGCTGATGGAGCTGTTCTAAAATACGAATGTTCCTACCTGAAGTAATTGAGGCAGCAATAATTGTGTTGTTAAACATTTGTTTGTCAACAACTTGAGAACATGAAAAGGTGAAAATAATCCCGCCGGGTTTAATTGCTTTCATGGCCATTTCATTCAATCTTTTGTATCCTTGAATGGCTTGATGTCTTTTATCTCGATGTTTCGCAAAAGCTGGAGGGTCAAGTACAATTACATCATAAGAATTATCCAGGTTTTTCATGTATTCCATTGCATCGGCTACAATCGATTTATGCTTGCCAACAAATGTATTTAACGCTATATTTTGCTCCGTTAATTCGATTGCTTTTTTTGAACTATCGAGAGAATGAACTTCTTTGGCTCCTGAAATGAGTGCAGATAGACTAAAGCCTCCGCTGTAGCAGAAAGTATTTAGAATTTTCTTTCCGTATGCATATTTTCCTAAGAGCTTTCGGTTTTCGCGTTGATCAATAAAAAATCCTGTTTTCTGTCCCGTTATCCAGTCAATGGCATAGTTTATCCTATTCTCAGATGCTCTATGAGGTGTTTTAACTTCACTAAATAAAAACGCATCTTTCGTTATTTGTTTGTTAAGCAAAGTATCACTTGATTTTGAATAGACCGCTTTAAGTTGCTTTTTTAAATTCGTTTGAAGTGCCTTATTGATCACATCAATCGATTTATACATGCCAATACTATGGCATTGGATGACCGCAACTCCGTTATAAAAATCAATGATTAATCCTGGAAGTCCATCTCCTTCTCCATGAACAATTCTACAGATGTTATTTTCAGCATGAAAAAAACCTAAATCTTTGCGCAATTGAATAGCTTCTTTTAATTTTTGTATATAAAATTCTTCGTCTAATGGTATGTTTACGAAGCTTAAGATTCGAATGGCGATGGTTGCATTTTGAAAGTGACCATTTGCCAAAAATTGATTTTTTGAATTAAAAACAGAAACGCAGTCACCATCTTGAATTTCATCATCAATTAAATCGATTGCACCGGAAAAAATCCACGGATGTTTTCGCAGAATAGATTCCTCTTTATTTTTTTTAAGGACGACCTTCTTGTACATGGGATGCAAAAGTACAGCTTTGGGCTGATACGTGCTAATTTAATGAAGAACTAATTTCTGAGGCAATTTTTCGCGCTTCACCATCGGCTTGGACATAGTCCTCATATGTTGGAGCCGAAATACGAGGTGATTTTTTCAGAGTTAATTCGTTAATTTTAAATATATCAATGAATTTAATTTTGTCATTTAAAAAGGAATCAACAGCAACCTCATTCGCAGCATTTAAAAAGCAAGCTGACACACCTTCTTGTTTCATCGCTTCGTATGCTAAATTTAAGTTTATGAATACGCTTAAGTCTGCTTTTTCGAAGGTTAAGTTCGGATAATTTAAAAAATCAAATCTTGGAAAATTTGTTTGAAAACGATTTGGATAAGTCAGCGCAAATTGAATTGGAAGTTTCATATCGGGTAAGCCCATTTGTGCCTTCATGCTCCCGTCTTCAAATTGAATCAAGGAGTGAATGATTGATTGAGGATGAACAATCACATCGATTTGATCAGGAGTCAAATTAAATAACCATTTTGCTTCAATTACTTCTAACCCCTTGTTCATCAAGGACGCAGAATCAATTGTTATTTTTGCTCCCATTGACCAATTCGGGTGTTTTAATGCTTGTTCTTTGCTAACCTGATTCAATTGTTCCGTTGTGAATCCGCGAAATGGACCTCCAGATGCCGTTAGGTAAATTTTTTCGATTTTGTTGTGAAACTCACCGACCAAGCATTGAAAAATAGCAGAATGCTCTGAATCAACAGGATAGATATTAACTCCGTTTTCACGAGCCATTTTTGTGATCAACTCTCCTGCAACTACAAGTGTTTCTTTATTGGCTAAGGCTATAGTTTTCTTAGCTTTAATTGCGCTAATAGTAGGTTTTAAACCCGCATAGCCTACCATTGCAGTTAAAACGGTATCCACTTGGCTAGATTCAACAACTTGACAAATTGCATCTTCACCAGCGTAAACATGAATGTCTTCGTTTTTCAGTGCTTCTTTTAATTTTGGATAGAGTTTGTCATCTCCGATAACAACCGCGTTCGGATTAAATTTTTTTGCTTGCTCAATTAATAGATCAACGTTTTTTCCTGCAGTAATTACTTCTAATGTGAAAATATCAGGATATTGTTCTATAACCTCAAGTGCTTGAGTGCCAATAGAACCTGTTGATCCAAGAATTGCAATTCCTTTCTTTTCAGACATTTTAATAAATTCGATAATTTTTAATTATAAATTCTTAGTAAATCAGTTCCATTGAAAACAGTCGGATATTGTCTTAACCCAAATTGACTATTTGTTATTGGTGAACCATCGTATAAAGAGAAAGTTGCGTTGTTACATGTATCATTTAATTGTAAGAAGTTTTCATTATCTGGAAATAAGGGAAGAAAACAGGTGCCTTCAGGGTCTGCAGGTGAGTGCCTATCGAAAGCAATGAATTCGTCAATAGCTCTTCTGTAAACAATTATTCCTCTCGAACCTCCATTAACATAAGCCCATCCACCAACTCCTGAAAGATTTGAATAACTAGGTAGATTGATGTCAATTGTAATGTCAAATGGTATGTTAGGAACAGGGTTGGTTCCGTTTTTATTACATGATGCAGATACAAAGATGATGGAAATGACTAAAAAAAGTACGAACTTCATAGTTTAAAATTACGAAATGCATTTCAAACGAATACTATTGTGCTGTATTTTATTTGGAATAATCCTATTTACGGGTTGTGCAAGAAGTAAAATGACTCCTTCTCAAAAACGAAGTTATCAAGCCAGTAAAATAATAAAAAAGTCGCAGCGTAAAGAGGCTAGGCAAAAAGAAAAGAATCGAAAAAAAGCTGTCAAGCGTCATTGGAAAAATCAATCCAAACAGCACAAGCAGGCAATTCGAAGAAACGAGCGTAAACTGAAGAAAGAAAAATCGAAAAAAGGACGAGAGGCAAATGATTTTATTGGTTCATAACATCTTTATAAAGAGATTCATAAAGCGGTAAGATTTTATCGAGAGAAAATTCTTGAGCACGTTCTATCGCTTGATGTTTAAATTGATTTAATTTTTCGTCATTTGTAAGTAAATCTAATGCGTAATTAGCCATTATTTCTGTTTCTCCTACATTAGATATATATCCTGAGAAACCATGTTCATTGACTTCCGGAATTCCTCCGGTGTTAGATGAAATAACAGGTACTCCAACTGCCATGGCTTCCAAGGCTGCCAAACCGAAACTTTCCGTTTCGGAGGGTAACAGGAATAAATCTGCAATTGGTAAAATATGGTTTGTTTCCCTTACTTTCCCAAAGAAAATTACCCGATCAATTATTTCGAGCTCCCTACTCAGTTTTTCTGCCATATACCGATCAGGACCATCACCAACAAGTATTAATTTTGACGTAACTTTTTGATTAACTGAATGAAAAACGCGAATTACGTCTTCTATTCTTTTTACAGGTCTAAAATTTGAGATATGACACAAAATCTTTTCATCTTGGTTAGCATATTTCCTTCTTAAATTTTCAAAAAAACGAGTATCAAAATTGTCCGAAAAATGAATAAAATTTGGAATTACTTTGATTTCTCTTTTGATATCAAAATATTTGATCGTATCATTTTTTAAACTTTGTGAAACCGTTGTTACGGCATTCGAAGCATTTATGCAAAATCGAATTACAGGTTCAAATGAAGGATCTTTACCAACTAAAGTAATATCGGTGCCATGTAAGGTTGTGATAAATGGAATGTTAATTCCTTGTGTTTTCAGAATTTGCTGGGCCATGAAAGCAGCGGAAGCATGCGGAATGGCATAATGTACATGCAAAACATCCAAATGTTCATGTTTCACAACATCAACTAGTTTACTGGCTAATTCTGTTTCGTATGGCTGATAATCAAACAGTGGATAATTACTAACCGATACTTCATGATAAAATATGTTTTCATGAAAGCTACCTAATCGAACAGGTTGTGAATAAGTTATGAAGTGAATTTGATGTCCTTTTTTGGCAAGTGCTTTACCCAATTCAGTAGCTACAACTCCACTCCCGCCAAAAGTGGGATATAAAACCATCCCTATTTTCATAAATTTCTATTATTGGTCATCTTCTTCAACATCTTCTTCCGTACTTTGTTCAGTTTTGCTCAAAGTGAAAATGATGGATAACCTGTAGATAATTGGTAATATTTGAACAATTTGACCTTGTTCGTTTTTGATTTTTATGGCATAAGCACTTCGAAATGGGCTATTTTGAGCATTGATGATATCATAATAAACTCCGGCTGTTAGTGAAATTCGTTTGGTTATATCGAGTTTAGCACCGGCTGTCAAAAATAAAGTAGGGGCCCATCTTTTATCCGTTAATTCTTGAAAAGTAATATAGTTAAAGGGGCTCCTTAAGTACTCAAATTCTGCACCCCCGTACAAATGAGTTTTTCCTGACCCCATGTATCTCCCGTGAACAAAAAATCCACCACCATATATTCTTCGAGTCGTATTTACTCCGAGATTGTTTGACGTAGTTTGTTGAAGTCTGAAAGAAGGGCCAATTATCAAATTTTCACTCAGTAAAAGACCTAATTTTGGTCCAATACCATAACTTGACCCTAGATTTGATGCGCCAAAAAAACCATCAAAACCTAACTCGGTTCCGGTAATGGTTTGAGAATTAACGTGAAAATTAAACAAAATAAAAGAAAAAAATAGATACTTTTTCATCGGTTTATTTTTTAACAAAGATACTTGGTTTTTTACTAATCAGTATCTTTATACTTTGATTCTTCCAATTCCATCAAGTTTCAAACAAATTTTACATTTTCATGAGTTATTTAGACGAGTTAAACGCAAGTCAGCGAGCAGCTGTTGAACAAATTGAAGGGCCTATAATGGTTATTGCCGGAGCAGGATCTGGAAAAACACGTGTCTTGACATATCGAATAGCGTACATGATAGAGAATGGGATTGACCCATTTAATGTTTTAGCATTGACTTTTACGAATAAAGCTGCTCGAGAAATGACAGAACGGATTGGTAAAATTGTAGGCCCAGGTGAAGCAAAAAATATCACCATGGGAACATTTCACTCTGTTTTTTCACGTATATTAAGATTCAATGCAGATCGATTGGGTTATCCTCAGAATTTTACAATTTATGATACTCAAGACTCCAAAAGTTTAATTAAAGATATAATTAAAGAGCTGAATCTTGATGATAAAGCGTATAAACCAAGTTCTGTATTAGGTCGAATTTCTTCTGCAAAAAACAATTTGATTTCAGCAGAGATGTATGCTCAGAACGAAGAAATTCTATTTGAGGACAAACAAGCTAGGAGGCCAGAAATCGTTAATATTTATAAGACTTATGAGAACCGCTGCCGAAAGGCTGGAGCTATGGATTTTGATGATTTATTGTTTCAAACCCATGTTTTATTGAGAGATTTCCCTGAAGTTTTGGCGTATTATCAACAGAAGTTTCGATTTATTTTGGTAGATGAATATCAGGATACAAATTATGCCCAATATTTAATCGTGAAGAAATTAGCTGCCATGTATGAAAACATTTGTGTAGTTGGAGACGACGCTCAAAGTATTTATTCATTCCGAGGTGCTAACATTCAAAATATTCTGAATTTCAAGGTAGATTATCCTGACTTTAAACTTTTTAAATTAGAACAGAATTACCGAAGCACAAAAAATATAGTTGAAGCTGCAAATTCTATTATTTCGAGAAATAAAGATCAAATAAAGAAGACTGTTTGGACAGATAATTTGGATGGAAGTAAAATTAATGTGGTTAGAACCTTGACAGATAACGAGGAAGGAAAAATCATTACCAGTAAAATCTTTGATTTAAAACAATCGAATGCAATTTCTTACAATGATATTTCTGTATTGTATAGAACAAATAGACAATCAAGAGCATTCGAAGAGGCATTAAGAAAGTACAATATTCCCTACAAAATTTACGGTGGGATTTCTTTTTACCAGCGTAAAGAAATTAAAGACCTCTTGGCCTATTTTCGTCTCACGTCGAATCCTTTTGATGAGGAAGCGTTGAAAAGAGTTTTGAACTATCCAAAAAGAGGAATAGGAAAAACTACGGAAGAAAATATTATAATTTCTGCTAACAATCACAATGTCAGTATGTGGGAAGTTCTATTGAATCAAGATCAATATGGGTTGAATTTTAACAAAGGAACGCGTGACAAACTTTATGAATTTACAACTATGATTCAGAGTTTTCAAGCCCAATTGAACAAGTTAGATGCTTTTCAATTAGCAGATACTATTGCCAAATCTTCGGGTATTGTAAGGGAGTTAAAAGCTGAAAAAGATAAAGGGCCTGAAGAGGTGGAGCGCTTTCAAAATATTGAAGAGCTTTTGGCAGGTATTCAAGAGTTTGTTAATTCTTCGGAAGAAGGTGAGTTAAAAACCCTATCGGATTTTTTATTGGACGTAGCACTTCTTACTGACGCTGATGAAGATAAGGAACAAGAAAGAAATCATATTACATTAATGACCATTCACTCGAGTAAAGGTTTAGAATTTCCTCACGTTTTCATTGTTGGATTAGAGGAAAACCTTTTTCCTTCGCAACTTTCATTAAATTCTAGAACTGATTTAGAAGAAGAAAGGAGACTTTTTTATGTTGCTTTAACTAGAGCGAAAGAATCTTGCACTCTTTCCTATGCTGCTTCAAGGTTTACTTGGGGACAATTGATTTCTTCAGAACCAAGTCGATTTATAGAGGAAATTGATGCTCGATTTTTACATTTTGACACTCCGCTTAGAGGACAAGGGAGGTCTCTTGGAATGGGGTTTTCTAATCAACAAAAGGCTTACTCTGGGGGCTTAAATAAACCACTTGGCTTTGGTTCTAAGATGAAATCTGTAAACGAAATTAATTCCTCGAACAAGAATCAGTTGGGGAATTTTATTGTTGGTCAAAATGTTCAGCATGATCGATTTGGAAAAGGAAAAATTACCAAATTGGATGGGGTGGGACCTGACCAAAAAGCTACTATATTTTTCCCTCATCACGGAATAAAAAATTTATTGCTTAGGTTTGCTAACCTGCAAATCTTGGAGGATGATAATTAACCAATTAATAGACAACTGGCATAAGCCTTAATCGCTTTTCTCTCTCCAAATGAATCAACCTTTTCATGGGTTGTTGCTTTGATCGAAATGTTATCAATATTAGTTTCCAGGATGGTTGCGATTACTTTTTGCATTTCTGGAATATGTGGATTCAATTTCGGTTTCTCTAAAATAACAGTTGAGTCAATATTTCCAATTTGATAACCTTTTTCTTTGATTTTAAGGTATACTTCTTTCAACAAGATTTTTGAGTCTATTCCTTTGTACTGAGGGTCTGTATCTGAAAAATGAAAACCGATATCACGCAAACACAATGCACCTAGCATAGCATCACAAATAGCATGAATTAGCGCATCTGCATCTGAATGACCCACGGCACCTAAATCAGATTCAATTTCAATACCTCCAATAAATAATTTGTAATCTTTATCAAGCCGATGAACATCAACACCCTGACCAATGCGAATTTTCATTTATACCCCTTCTTTAGTAGATGAAGTTCCGGCTCCATCAAGGTTTAATCTCAAGGTAAATCTCAAAGTATTAGCCAACGGACTTTGTCGTCCACTGATAGAAGCTAGATATGAGAAGTCGATTCCAAACATGTTATACTTGAAACTTGCTCCAAGATTAACATATTGTCGATTTCCTTTATTTTTGTTCTCATAGAAAACGCCCCCTCTAACTGCTAAAACATTATTGTACCACCATTCTAAACCACCGGCAATGTTGATTTCGGTTAGTTCTTCTACCAACTTTGAACCTTTTTTTACTTGGTAGGAACCATCAGTATTTTGAATGTATTTTCCGTCAGTATCAGTTAAAGGGGCACCAGGTGCATCATAAAAAGACTGAATCATTCCAGAGATAACCCCTACGTCACTTGATCTTCCAGAAATCATAGTGTAGGTACCATCAACAACATCGTAATATGCCGGTGTTGGAACCAAGAGCTTTTGTAAGTCTAAGGCGAAGGTTACGGAATTATATTTATCAAAATCAGCTTTAAATGCATTGCCAATTTTTAAATTCATTGGAATAAAATCACGTTGTGATAATTCCGAATATGCCACTTTATTTCCAATATTGTTAATTGTAGTTGCAAATGTGTAAGAACCTTTGGTTTTCCCAATTTGTGCATCTTCATTATAATAGGTGAATGATAAATCAGTACCCCCAACTATCCCAGCCTTCGTATTTACGCCACCAACAGTTAGACCACCTGTTAAATTTGAATAGGCAAATTTTCCATTTAATCCGATACTAAATTTATCCGAAAGCCTAAAAGCGTAGGCACCAGTTATTTCAAATTCACTTGGCTTATCATCACGAATCACATTTCCAGAAGCATCTGTAAATGTGATTTCACCCAAACTAAAAAATCGTAAAGCACCACCAATTGAGTGTAATCTATTGACTTTGTAATAAAAGGATAAATAAGATAAATGAATATCATTTGTAAGCTGCCTTAACCAAGGTGTATAAGATAAACTTAATTCAGATTTTTCTTTTGCAAAAGAAATCATTGATGTATTCCAATAAACGGAGGTAGAAGTGGGACTTAGGGCAGTTCCAGCATCACCCATCCCACCAGCACGTGAATCAGGGGTAATGGCCATAAATGGCAAAGCCGTGGTTATCGTATTTAATTGTAAATCGTTATCAGATGCCCCACTACCGCCAGTTGGTTGAGCAAATCCTTTTAAGGAAAGAATAAAGAGGGTCACTAAAAAAAGTAAATTTCTCATCGATAAATTTAGTTAATTAAAGCTTTGTGCTTCTTTCGAATGGTAAATATACGTAAAACACAAAGGTTTATTGTAATGTCAGCGCAATAATACTAATTTTTCCATTTTTTCTGCCAACTGACCATCGGGATTTTTTACTTTTAAATGGTATATATAAACACCTTTACCTAATTGGTCACCAAAATCATCTCTACCATCCCATGGAATCCCTTCATTTCTGAACCCAACCGTATTTACCGACTCTTGTATAGTTTTGACTAATTTTCCGGAGACGGTAAAAACTTGGATTTGAACATCCAGTGAACTACAAGATTGGTTATGTTCAAACATAAATTCAGTTGATGTTGTGAATGGATTCGGATAATTCAATACATTCGAGAGAAATGGAGATTCCTTTTCTTGAACGATGAATTCAGTTGTAATAGTAGATGAATTATTGTTCACATCCCATACTTTAACCTCCAGTGAATGCTTTCCTTTTTCTAATGTATTCATCTGATATCTAATTTCGCCTGATTGATAAGAATCCAAATCGTTGGTATAATATTCATTCAATATTATGGGATCCGTTACATTGCCATCTATGATTGCAGTTATGTCATGTCCAATTCCATTACCAACTGTGTTTATTCCATTTTCATCATACGCTTTCAACAACAGAACAGGTGTCTCATCGGTAATGCTCCCGCTCACAAAGTTCTCATCATTTAGAAATAATTCAAGTTGTGGGCCATTGTTGTCATTTATTCCGTTGGGATCTATTCCACCAATTCTAAAGTTAGTATCAAATCCGTATGCGTCTATTTGATTGTTGAATGCATAGTAACTTATTTTTCCATTTCCGATGTTTAATGCAATATCTTTTGGAACCACAAAGGAGAAATCAAAATAACCGTTTGTAATGCTATTTTTTCCTTTGTAAACTATATTGCGTTGTAAGTTATATTCTAATTCAGGAGAATCAGGGTCTTGCCCTAATGTTTTCATAATTTTTACTTTGTCAAACACTGAAGGAATCAATACGCCATTGAAATCACTTTGTATATTTCCGTTGATATCCTCAATGTGTCCTTTTATTCTAACCTTGCTCAAAGCATTCAGTGTATCAATTTCAATTAAGGGATTTTTTCCATTTATGCTATCCGTAATTATTTTCAGCGTTGGTAGGGCAATTTTTAAAGCAGGGTCCCCGATCAGTGTAAAACTACGCTTGTTATCACTTGCTAAAGCATCATTTTTTGTTCGCATCATGATTTCTCCAAAAGTTAAAGGAGTATTATCTGAATTTCGATCAAATACATGTTCAAAAAGTGCATTACCAACGGAAGTATTAACACCAAAGTAAACAGATCTAGTCGTAGTCATTAATGCGATTGCTCCGCCGGCGGGGTTCAACGCAACCCATTCTCCCGCAGATACTCTTTTTGGGTCGTCATATTTCGTGAATTCGCAAGTAGCAGAAACAAATAGATTGAGAGCATTGATATTTGTCCAGCTATTTATTTGAGGAATAGTCACAACACGCTCCTCTGCCAAGCCAACCTCACCTCCGTGACCAACGTAATTAACTAAAATAGCACCTCTTTGAATTCGATCGGTTATTGCATTGTAAACATCAGGATATCGTTGCCCCCCTGCCGTAGTTTGTTGAGGGTAGGCATCTAAATAAAGTTTATCACAATTCATTTCGAAGTGATTATTTTCAACAGTATTATATTGAGGTTCAGTATCATTTGCTATAAAATAGTTACCTTCTTCGTCATCTGCTATTTGAATATATTTCAGTTTCCAATCACCAAATGTTGAATTTGAGTTGTTGTCCAAGCAACATGATGCATTGTTCGAATTAAAAAGTTGGGAGCCATTCTTCATGTAATGTTCAATCTTATCAACCTGTTGTTTGGCTTGTGTGATATCTGACGCCAATATGCGACCTATTCCAATATCGAGTAAATCAACACTTGCCAATGATTCATTATCGTCTAACATTCCGAAAAAGTCGTCAGAAACATAACAAGACAAATAATTTTCACTGTTGTCTGCTTGATACGTTAATACCATGTTGTTGTTATTAGCAACACGATTTTTTGGATCAAAAGTTCCATCTCCGAATAATAGTAAATACTTTAATTCAGTCCCAGGATTTGTCAAAGCTCTATCGTGGAACATTTTAGCAAACATTCTAATAGCTACAGCATCAGGAGCACCAGAACTGAATTCGTTGAAAATTTGGGTTGTTGTCACAACATGTGTAGATGTACCGTTTTGACGATGTAATTCGGCAAGACGATTGGCTTGTGATAAAAAATCAGGATGCGTAACTATAACAAAATCAACTTGTTCCAGTCCATGAAGGTTTTGATAATCTACTGGACCGATTCTATCAGGTGTGAAAAAAGAACTACCATTTGATGCAGTGTATTCTTTATAAATGAATTCTGTCTTGAATTTGAATGTACCATTCGAAATAATACCAAGTATTTTCTTTGGGTTATTCCGATCACTCAGATCCCATACAAAACCGTTTGTTGGAAAAGAATTAATTGTATATTCTGCGATAAATCCGGGTTGATATTGAGTGAGGTTACGAAAATTCATTTGCGTTCCAAAAAATGACAATTTTCTTCGTGTATTTACAGTAATAAAATCTAAATAAGTTAGTATCGAAGGATTGGATCTTGAAATGTTAATTTTCAGTGGAATATTTGTCAAACTTGTTTTGAAAGAAAAGTTGTTTTCTGAACGAGTAAAATCTCCAAAATAACTTAAAGTGGAATTAAATAGTGATGTTCCATTTAGCGTGATATTTTGGCTTGTACCACTCCCGTTCGTAGCAAGTGCTAATCGAACTTTTACCGGAAGGGTATCGATGTTTGGAATAGAAAAATTATAAGTTCTTTCTAATTCAATATCGAAAAGTTCTCCGTACCATCTTTTTCCTCCACTAACTAAATTAATTAATTCATTTTCGTATATATCCCTATAATCATAGGTGTTAACTTCAAATTGAATTGGATCAGTTATTTCTGGTAATGTTTGAATTCTTAATGGAGTATTATTCGGATCTACGTTTATGAAATAACAGGAGATGTCAGAATAACTGTTTTGCAATCGTTTAAATTCGGTTGGATTTACTGAATACCATTTGTGGGGCCCCCAGCCATAAAACAAGATGTAATCCGAGTCATCAAATTTACCGTCAGTATCACCATGAACATAGATAGCGTTTTTTGATAAGTCATCTATTCTTGGTATAGAGTTTTTCTCTGGTAACATGCCTTCTCCATTACCAAAAATATTGATGTCATTCGGGTTAAGATTACTCGTATTAATTCCACAACTTTCCAAGAATGACTTGTCGATTTTGTATATACCGTCCTTTGATACTGAAATTTTGTACCACGTCCCAGATCCTTCTATTAGCACAGAGTTCAAAGCGAAGTCCTTAACTATCGATGGGCTTAAGTTTTCTGTTATTTCAACTGTGAAGTTTGTCACTTTTTGTATGATTCCGTTTTGTAAATAAAATGGTTTTACATCTACGGCAACAAACCATTCGTTTCCGGCTTTTGTTGTTTGGATTTGGAAGTTTGGATTTGAAGGTAGATTTGGTAGGATTTCGTTTGCAAAGTTTATTTCCTCATCGTTGGCAACAATTGAGTTAAAGCTTATGATTTGTGCTTTTTTATTTTTACTAATCTTTTCTTTCCAAAAGAAGCTAATTTCACGATCTGTTGTTTGCCCCTCAATTTGAGGAATGCATTTTTGATCATTAAAAATAACAACTGATTTACATTCAATCCAGGGTATGTTGACTGATAATGTTGATTGGGAAAAAATAGTTTGAGATAAAAAAGAACTACAAAGAAATACTCCGACGTAGAACAAAATTTTAATATGATATGAAGAAAGCAACATTCAAATTTACGTTTAATCTAAGCAACGAACGAAAAAAAAAATTGTTTATTACGTAAAATAGTTTATTTTTGTAACCTTATTTCGAGTTATTCGTTATAAAGAATTGCACCAAAAACTAGTTTTGTGAGAATTAAAGTCGTTGATATACTGTTTTTTATGACAGTTTTCGTATTTTTCCAAGGAGCAAAAGTTTATGCTCAAGACCCAACTTTTACGCAGTTTTATGCCAATCCAACCTATTTAAATCCAGCCTTAGCAGGTTCACATGGTTGTCCTCGAGTTGCCATGAATTATCGTAATGAATGGCCGCAATTGACGGGTAATTATGTTACTTATGCTGCTTCTTTTGACACCTATTCTAAAA
>Ga0315902_10003760_pt1 | contig 22440 bp, 20 predicted proteins | sample LakEriMetagenome_9_FD_203523 | JGI IMG/M metagenome (GOLD analysis project Ga0315902, IMG submission 203523) | Freshwater fungal communities from buoy surface, Lake Erie, Ohio, United States - Buoy 12 MA117 | ecosystem: Environmental > Aquatic > Freshwater > Lake > Lake biofilm | place: USA... | reverse complement strand
ACGCCGCCGGACCTGGAGATGCTCGACCCGAACGCACTGCCGGAAGGCATGCCGGTCGATCCGTTTGCAGCGCCAACGCAAGGCGCTGCGCCCGCCGCCGATGGCGCGCCCGTCGCCGCGAACGGCGCGACGACGCAGCCTGTCGTTGCCGGCCCACTCGCGCCGCGCAACGTCACGCTGGAGCAAGCCGCCCAATCCGGCGATCTCACGGCGCAATACGAACTCGCCTTGCAACGCGTTGCCGCCGGCCGCACGCAAGAGGGCGTCACCATGTTGCGTCGCGCCGCCGATCGCGGCTTCGCGATGGCGCAATATCGCCTGGCCAAGCTCTATGAGCGCGGCGAAGGCGTGCAACGCGATCTCGCCATCGCCCGCCAATGGACGGAACGTGCGGCAGCGTCGGGCAATCGCCGGGCCATGCACGATCTCGGCGTCTATTTCGCGCGCGGCGAAGGCGCGCCTTTGGATGAAGCGGCAGCGTTCCGTTGGTTCCGCCAAGCGGCCGAGCTTGGTGTGGCCGATAGCCAGTACAATCTAGGCGTTCTCTACCAGCAGGGACGCGGTGTGAACACGGCGCCGTCGGAGGCGCTGTTCTGGTTCATGGTCGCCGCCCGTCAAGGCGATCAGGACGCCGGCGCGCGCGCCACGGCGTTGGAGACGCAATTGCCGCGCGCGCAGGTCGATCAGGCCCGCGCCCGCGCCCAGGCGTTCCGTCCCCGTGCGGCAAGCGGGGTCGCCAATGGCGAATTCGGCGCCCGGCCGTGGGCGACGGCAGCGCGGACCTAATCGGAGCGCGGGTCTTCAGACCCGCATTTTCCACCAACAACAGCGTTCACGCGTGTCTGAAGACACGCGCTCCATAAGGGCGTTGCCTCTGCGGGCGACGGCGCCCATAAGGGCCTGGGCATGGGCGCATCCGCGCTGAGTTCAGAGCAACAGAATTGATCTATCTGCCGATCGCCGAGATGCCGGTGAACGTGCTGCTCGTCCTATTGGTCAGCGGCGCGGTCGGCTTCATGTCTGGCCTCGTGGGCGTCGGCGGCGGCTTCATCATGACGCCGGCTTTGATGTTCCTTGGCGTGCCCGCGCCCGTCGCCGTCGCTACGGGCGCTAGCCAGATCGCGGCCACATCTTTCTCCGGCGTGCTTTCACAAACGCGACGCAAAGCCGTCGATTGGCGCATGGGCATGCTGCTGTCGATTGGCGGCATCCTCGGCAGCGCGTCCGGTGTTTGGTTGTTCGAGCGGCTGCTGCGCTTGGGTCAGCTCGATCTCATTATCTCCATCCTCTATCTCCTCCTACTAGCGACCGTCGGCTGGCTGATGCTGAACGAGGGGCTCTCTGTGATGCGCGGTCGCAGCGGCCATAGCGTCTCGATCCTGCGCCGCCCCGCGCGCACCATCGCGCACACTTTGCCCTTTCGCATGCGCTTCCCACGTTCGGGACTCTACATCAGCGTGATCCCGCCGCTGGCGCTGGGCTTTGGCATTGGCGCACTCGCCGCCATCATGGGCATCGGCGGCGGCTTCATTCTGATCCCAGCGATGATCTATCTGCTGCGCATGCCAACCAATGTCGTCATCGGGACGTCCTTGTTCCAAGTGCTGATCGTCGCCTCGCTGATCGTCATCATGCAAGCGCAAGCAACCCAGACCGTCGATCTGGTGCTCGCGGGATTGCTCATGCTGGGCGGCGTCATTGGCGCGCAGCTTGGGTCGCGCTTGGGCGCTGGCTTAAAGAGCGAGCATTTGCGCGCGCTGCTGGGTGCGCTGCTGTTGGCCGCGAGCGTGAAATTCCTGCTCGACATCATCATCCCGCCCGCCGAGCCCTACGTGTTGGGAGGTTGGCTATGAAGCGCCTACTCTTCACCCTGGCGCTTTTGCTCTGCGTCGCGCCCGCCCACGCACAACAACCCGGCGAAATCGGCAACGATCTGCCCGCCGCCGTCGCTGAAGAGCAAATCACCGTCAGTTCCGATTATCGCGGCTCCTTCGTCACCGTATTCGGCGTCAACCCCGACCGGCGCGGGCGCGGCGACATTGTTGTTGTCGTACGCGGCCCCACCGAGACCGCCAGCGTCATGCGCAAGCGCCGTGTCTTTGGTTTGTGGGTGAACGGTGAAGCCGTACACTTCAGCCAAGCGCCCACCTTTTTCGCCGTGTTGAGCAACCGCCCGTTGCGCCAAATCGCCAGCCCCGAATCCATCTGGCGCTACCAACTCGATCCTGCCGCCGCCGCGCAACTCTCCAGCGCCGTGCCCGAGGGCGGCGACCCCTCCGCCTACCGCGCAGCGCTTGTGCGCCTGCGCCGCGAGCAAGGCCTCTACCAAGAATATTCCGGCCGCGCGCAAGCCGATCAACGCGGCGGTCTCACCCAATACCAAGGCGGTCTCTTCCGCGCCGTCGTGCGCCTGCCCGCCAACGCACCGATCGCGCAATATCACGCAGACACCTATCTCTTCCGCGATGGCCGTCTCATCTCCTCGCAACGCGTGCCGATCTCGATCGCGCGCGTCGGCATCGAGCGGCGTATCCATGACCTCGCCACGAATTGGTCGATGCTTTATGGCATCCTGACCGTGATGCTCGCGCTCGCCGCAGGCTGGGTCGCCGCAAATTTGTTCCGCCGGACGTGAGCCAGCCGCCTTTTCTTCCACGCGCCGCACTGCGCTTAGGCTTTCTGGGCCTCGCGCCGCTCGCCATCAGCGCGCTCATCACGCTCTCGGCGCACACCAGCACCGCGCGCTTGGGCGCGATTGCGTTCTCGCTTTACGCGGCAGTGTTGCTCTCATTTCTCGGCGGCGTGCGCTGCGGCATCGAGATTATGCGCGATCCGGAAAACCCAAACGCGACGCGCTTGCTGTTCAGCGCGTTGCCTGGCCTCGTCGGTTGGGCGCTTGCAGTGTTCGTTGTGTTCGTGACGCCAGCGCTTGGCGCATCCGCGGCGTTCGCTGGCCTGTTCGCCGCCCAAGGCGCCTGGGATGATCGCAGCGCGCGCGACGCGGGCGCGCCCGCTTGGTATCCCGTGCTCCGCCAAGTGCTCACCGGCGGCGCCATGCTTGTGTGTTTGCTGATCCCGCTCGCAACCCTTATGCGCCATTTCTAATCGCTCAGCAGCCGCTCCATCGGCGCGGGCAGCACGCGATCCTTGGCCAACACCAACGCCGTCACGCCGTCCGGAAAAATCCGCGCGTACGCGTTATCACACACATTTAGCCCGCCGGTGAACGCGCCAAACGCCGGCATCACCAGCCGCGCGCCATCGGTCGCAAAGCACCGCCGCCGCACCGAACGTCCGCGCCCGCTCACTTTCGCGCACGGATGTAAATGGCCCGCGATCTCGCCGGGCGCAGCACCTTCCGTTGGCTCATGGCGTAGCACAAGCGAACCAATGTGCAGCACATCGCGCACAACGCCGCCCAACACTTCCGGCGCGCGCCCGTCGTGATTGCCTTCGACCCAAATCCAATCGCAGCGCCCGATCATGCCTTGCAACAGATCCCGATCGCTCGCCGCCATCCGCGCGACGCCGCCGCCATCGTGAAAACTATCGCCAAGCGACACGACAATATCCGGCGCCATCGCGCCAATCAGCTTCTCCAGCTTCACCAACGCCGCGTGCGTATCGTACGGCGGCAGCATCTGCCCGCGCAGCGCAAACGACGAGCCCTTCTCCAAATGCAGATCCGAGACGATCAGCGTCTTCGCGTCAGCGATCCACAGCGCCCCATCCGGCAGCGCCGTCACCAACGTATCGCCGATCCGCGCCTCGACATGCGGCCCCACGATCGCCAAAGGCGGCAAAGCCCGCACCGCCCGCTTGGACGGACGCGGGGGCCTAAGCGCGGGGCGGGAAAGCAGCGGCATCGCCCGATCTAAAGCAGACTCGTCACGGCGTGACGATGGCGAAGTTCAGATCGGGGTTGTCGAACACCTCGCCCAAGCCCTCCAAAGAGCGCCGATTGCCTTCGATCCGGATTTGTCGGCTGAGCACGGCACGCGCCATGCTCTGCGTCGCCATTGCCTGCAGGAACACGCCGCGCTGCGAGGTGATGGTCGGCGCGTCCGCAATGGTGACATCGCGTTCATGCACCAGCACGCCATTGGCGATGCTCACCGCGAAGCGCTCATTGCGCTCCGGGAAAACCAAATTGAACGCATAGCGCCGCTCACCCAGACGTTGCGGATTGAGCCGCACCGCGAGCAGATCGAGAATGTAGCCCGTCGGCGTCGCCGCCACGAGATCGGCGCTCTGCACGCCCGACGCGCGCGGCGTCACGCCGCTTTCCAATTCTTCCGCCGCAACCAGGTACATATTGCGCCAGATCGCGCTCTCAGCCTGCCACGCCATCTGCCGATGCGTACGCGCCAGCAATGCGCGCGCCGCTTGGTTGTTCGGCTCTGCGAACACCAGATGATTGAGCACGCGCGCGCCCCAGCGATAATCGCCCTCAGCAAACGCGCGCTGGCCTTCCGCCAACACCGCAGCCGACCCGCCCATCGCGCGCACATAACGCGTCGCTTCTTCAACCGGCGGCAACGGATTGAGGTTCGCCGGGTTCGCGTCGTACCAGCCCATATAACGCTGATACACGGCGCGCGAATTGTGCATCATCGTGCCGTAATAGCCGTGATTAAACCAACGCGCGGAAAGCGAAGCTGGCAAGCGCACCTGCTCGGCAATCTCGCGATCAGTATAGCCCGCATTCATCAGGCGCACGCTCTGATCGTGCAGATATTTGTACGCATCACGGTGGCTGGCGATGAAATCGCGCACACGCTCGCCGCCAAAACGCGGCCAAGCGTGGCTTGTGACCATGATCTCGGTGCGCGGGCCATAGAGGCGCAACGCCTCCGTGAGATAGTCAGCCCACGCCTTTGAATCGCGCACCAGCGCCCCGCGCGGGGTCAGCACATTGTGCATCGAGGCGTTGGCGTTTTCCGCCAAGCAGAGCACGCCCAAATCGGGGAAGAAGAAGTTCATCTCCGCCGGCGCTTCCGTCTCCGGCGTCACCTGAAACTCAATACGCACGCCATCCACAGTCAGCGTCTCGCCCGTACGCGCAATAGTGCGCGTTGGCGGAATGAGCGTGAATGTGCCCGCCGAAACCGCCAGGCCAATGCCGGACGTCATTTGCCCTTCGGGTCCCGGCGTCAGGCCCGCGCCGAACTGATAGGTCGCCCGCCTGCCCATCGCATTGCCGGCGATGACGTTCTCCGTCACCGCGTGCTCCATAAAGCCATCCGGCGCGATGATCTCGACGCGCCCAGCCGCCACATCCGCTGGATCGACCACGCCGCGCACGCCGCCGAAATGGTCGGCGTGGCTGTGCGTATAGATCACCGCGCGCACCGGCAGATCGCCGATCGTACGCCGCGCAAGCGCAAGTGCGGCACTCGCCACTTCACGGCTCGTCAGCGGGTCAATGATGATGAGCCCGGTGTCACCGACGATGATCGTCATGTTCGACACATCGAAGCCGCGCACCTGATAGACGCGCTCACGCACCTGAAAAAGCCCCGCGCGCGCCAACAATTGCGCGTGACGCCACAGGCTTGGGTTCACCGTCTCCGGCGTTTGCCCGCCGAGGAAATTATAGACACTGAAATCCCAAACCACGCGGCCGTCATCGGCGCGGATCTGCGGCTGATCCCACGCGGAGATAAAACCGCGCGCCGCGAAATCCTCATCTTCCCGGTCGGCCCAGGGCAGCGTCTGCGCCATCGCCGCGTTTGCCGCACGCGTGGTTTCAGTGACCTCCCCATGCGCCGCGCCGCCAAGCGCCAAACTCAGCACAAGAGCCGCCATCACCCGCATCATTTCCCCCTATGGAATTTTCCCGGACTATGCACCCGCAGGCGCCCGCTCGGCAAATGACGCAGCGCAATTCAGCTCATCGCTTCCGCGATCAGCGACGCCGCATCCTCCAGCACGGCCTCATCGGCCCCGCCCTGCACGCCGACGCGACCCATTTCCAGCATCACGGGCGCTGCAAACGGCGACACATGCGGCAGCGACCGATGTACGATCCGCCCCTTCACGCGCCGCAACAGGGCGCCCAAGCGTTTGATATCGAGATAGCCTTCCCCCGCATCCGCGAACGCCGCCTGCAGCAAAATGTGATCCGGCTCGTATTGCCGCAATACGTCATAAATCAAATCCGACGAGAACGCGACTTGCCGCCCCGTCTTGCGCGCAACGCCCGGCAGCTTGCGCTCGATCATGCCGGAAATCACCGCGCATTTCGAGAACGTGCTTTTCATCAGTGTTGATTCCGCAAGCCACGCTTCCAGATCGTCGCCCAGCATGTCTTCATCGAATAGCGCTGCAGGATCGATGTCGTCCATCGGCTCGAGCGCCCACACCGCCATCGCGTACTCGCTGGCGAGAAACCCCATCGGCTTTCTACCCAAACGTTCCAGTCGGCGCGTAATCAGCACGCCCAAAGTCTGGTGCGAAAGTCGCCCCTCAAAGGGGTAGCAAACCAGATAATGCTTCGCCGCACGCGGAAACGTCTCGACCAGCATCTCATCCGGCGCCGGCACGACCGAGCGCCTCTTCTGCATCCTGATCCAATCGCGCACCTGTTGGGGCAACAGCTTCTGCCGCTTTGGTTCGTGCAACAAATGGCGCACGCGATCCGCCAAAAACGTCGAGAGCGGAAATTTGCCGCCGGCGTAGGACGGAATGCTTGGGTTTTCCGCACCCGGCGCACGGACCACCAGCGCATCGGTATCGCGCACACTTAAGAAGCGCAGCACTTCCCCCGCGAACAAGAACGTATCGCCCGGCGCTAGGCCTTCGATGAAATATTCCTCGACCTGCCCCAACCGGCGCCCCGGCGTCAGCGGACGCGGCCCTTCGCTCTTTGGCGTACCCGGCCGAGACGCCTGCGCGCGATGCGCCAAGCGCACGTCCAGCATTTCGGACTCAACGATCGCGCCCACATTCATGCGATGCTGCTGCGCGATCGTTGGATTGCGCGCGCGCCAACGCCCTGTATTCAACTCCTGCACAATCCGTTTGTAGCGATCATACGAGCGCAGCGCGTAGCCGCCCGTCGCCACCAGATCGATCACGCGATCAAATTGCGCCCGCGATAAATTCGCGTACGGCTCCGTCGAAATCACCTCCGCGTAGAGCTCATCCGCATCAAACGGCTCGCCACACGCACAGCCCATAATGTGCTGCGCCAAGCAATCGAGCCCGCCCACACGCGGCTCGGCCCCATCCATCGCACCTTCAGCTACCGCCTCCTGCGCCGCGCGGCACTCCAGCACTTCAAACCGGTTGCTTGGCGCCAGCAGCGCGCGCGACGGTTCATCGAGCCTGTGATTGGCGCGGCCAATGCGCTGCACCAAGCGCGCCGCACCCTTCGGCGCGCCAATCTGGATCACCAGATCGACGTCGCCCCAGTCGATGCCGAGATCAAGCGTGGAGGTACACACCACAGCGCGCAAATCGCCGCGCGCCATCGCCGCTTCCACCTTGCGCCGCTGACCGACATCGAGCGAGCCGTGATGCAGCGCGATCGGCAGCACATCTTCGTTGATGCGCCACAGCGCCTGAAACGTCATCTCCGCCTGCGCGCGCGTGTTCACAAACACCAATGCGAGCTTTGCACCTTTGATCGCTTCATACACTTCCGGCATCGCATGCCGCGCCGTATGCCCCGCCCACGGAATTTGCGCGTTGGAATCCAACACATCCACCACCGGCTGCGCGCCGGGTGGCGCGCGCACTATGGCGCTTCTCCATGCTCCCCCACCCGCGGGGGAGCTATCGAGCGTATCGCGCGAGACTGAGGGGGGAGTGCGCTTGGCCCCCCTCCGCTTCGCTACGCTCAGTACCTCCCCCGCATGCGGGGCAGGATGCGATCCCAACAAATACCGTGCCAACCCCTCCTCATCCGCCACCGTTGCACTCAGGCCCACGCGGCGATGCCCCGGCGCCCAGCGTTGCAGACGCGCCATCGCCAGCGCCAGCAGATCGCCACGCTTCGTCGGCGCCAGCGCGTGGATTTCATCCACCACGACCGCTTGCAAATCCTCGAAGAACACGCGCGCGTGCTCCGACGCGATCAGCAGGCACAATTGCTCCGGCGTCGTCAGCAAAATATCCGGCGGATGCGCGCGTTGACGTTGGCGCTTGTGCGGCGGCGTATCGCCGGTGCGCGACTCGATCCGCAGATCGAGCCGCATCTCGCGCACCGGATTGTCTAGATTGCGCGCCACGTCCGTCGTCAACGCCTTCAGCGGCGACACATAAAGCGTGTGCAAACGATGCGGCCGGCGCAGACCTTCATCCGCACGCGCCGCCAGTTCAATCAAGCTCGGCAGAAACCCCGCTAACGTCTTGCCTGCGCCCGTCGGCGCTATCAGCAGCGTCGAGAACCCTGCCCCAGCCCGTCGCACCAATTCCAATTGGTGCGGACGCGGGCTCCACCCGCGCGCGGCAAACCAATCCTCGAACGGCGACGGCAGGGAGGGTACGCGGGCGTCCATGAGCCGCTCATCCTAGCCGAACCTATTCCAGCCCGAAGCCCCTTCACCTGCGATTGAAGCGCAAAGCGCGAGGGTGCATGCTCCGCCCATGCCAGGACGCTATCAGCAGCTCAGCGCCGACCACATCATCGCGACGCTGGAGAAGCTCCATGCGCGCATCTTGGCGCGCTTTCCGGATGCAGGCTTAGGCCGGGTTTGTGCGGAATTGATTGAAACGGGACGAGTGAGCGTTGTCGAAGCGGCCGCGTTGGCGCGGCCGGATTATCTGTGGCGCGGGGCAGCAGGCGCGCTCATTGCCGCAGGCCTCATTGCGCAAATCGCAGCGTTCCGCTTCCTGCACCTCGAACGCATATCCGGCACAGCGCCCGAATTGCTCCAAGGCCTGGAAGCGGCCGTGAGCCTGCTCATCCTGTTTGGCTCGGCCGTCTGGTTCGTGCTCACGCTGGAAGAGCGCATCAAGCGCCAGCGCGTGCTCGATGCGCTGCACCGCCTGCGTTCGCTCGCGCACGTTATCGACATGCACCAGCTCACCAAAGACCCCACCATCGTACTCGATGCGCAGAAAACGCCTGCCTCGCCCGAGCGCACGATGAGTCATTTTCAGCTCACGCGGTACCTCGATTATTGCTCGGAGATGCTGGCGCTGATCGGCAAGCTTTCCGCGCTTTATGCCGAGCGCATGCGCGATGGCGTCGTGATCGAGGCCGTCAACGACATGGAAACGCTGACCACGGACCTCGGTCGCAAGATTTGGCAGAAGATTACGTTGATCGGCGTGCTGGAAGACCGCGCCCCTTAATCGGCGCTCTACTGCATCAAATACCGGCGCGCGGTCCGATATTAACCGCTCCGAAACCGCCCGAGCTTCAACGATTACTCAGACATCCCATGCAAACTGAGCGATCGTCTGGGAGCGATTGTGTCTTGATCAACGGCGATGAATTCGACCCGTCCGATCTCACAGCGCTCGTGATTGACGAAAGTCATTTCGCACGCGGAATATCTTTGGACCAATTGCGCGCCATCGGCTTCGGTCGCGTGCTCGGCGCCTCAAACACCATGGAAGCGTGGGATCTGATCGTCCGCACCAATCCGGACGTCATCCTGCTCGAATGGATCGAGGGCCTGACGGACGGGCTCGATTTCGTGCGCCGAGTGCGCTTAAGCGAAGATACGCCCAATCGCGCCGTGAATATGTTTCTGCTCACTTCGCGCGGTTCGAAGCACGACGTGGAGCTTGCGCGCAAGGCCGGCGCGGATGGCTTTCTGCGCAAACCGATTTCGGGCCTGGCGCTGCAAAAGCGCGTGCGTCGTGTGCTTGCGAAACCGCAGCCCTTCATCGCGACGGCGACCTATGTCGGCCCCTGCCGGCGGCGAAAGAAGGATTCCAACTACGCTGGCCCCTGGCGGCGTCTCGACGATACGCTGCCGACAGAGGTTCCCGTCGATGAGCCGACCTCGGAAGCCGACATCCATGCCGAAATTGCGCGCGCCCGCGTCGCCGCACTCGAAACCAGCGTGCGCACGCTCGATCCTGCCAATCCGCGCTCGGTGCGCGACGTGTTCAAGGCGGTGCAGGAATTGATCGAGGTCGCCAAACAGATCGGCGACACCAGCCTCGATCTCGGCGCGAAAGAGATGGCGCGGTATTTCCAAGCGCATGGCGCAACCGATCGCATCGATGCAGAAGTCGTACGCACGCACGTCGCGGCGCTGCACCAATTGGTGCATCTTCCGGCGGCGCTCGGCCAAGAACGCCAACGCGTCGCGCTCAGCCTAAAGCGCATGGTCGACAAGAAATTGCGCCAGGCCGGCTACGGCGCGATCTAGTGCGCGGGTGCGTTTCGATCTGAATTCGCCGGCGGCTTCACGAACAGCAACAACGCCAAGCCCACGACCAACAAGATCGTAATCGCCGCAAAGCCCGCGCGTTGGCTCTGATACGTCTGGGTGAAATGCTCCACCAACAGCGGTCCGAGCCACACCGTTGCAGCGCCCGAAAGCGCATAGAGGCCGAACAATTCGCCCTCCATCCCCGCCGGCGACAGCCGCGCCATCAAGGTGCGGCTCGACGCATACGCCGCCGAGATCGAAATCGCGATCACGCAGGTCGTCAGCAGATACGCCATCTCCGGGGGCGACTGGAACAAGGGCCCGTTCCAAACCGAGGCGCCTTCCGCCACCGGCACGACGAAGAACATCTCCGTGGGCGTCATCGACACCATGATCAGCAAGCACGCGAAGGTGACGCCAATCTCGATCGCCACGGCGCGCTTGGGACCAAGCCATGAATCCAGATGGCCGCCTGAAAGCCCGCCAATCACACCGAACGCGGTTGTCACCACGCCGAGTGTCAGCATCTCCAGCAAATCCCAACCCATCACGCCGGCGGCATAAACGCCGCTGAAAATGAGGATCGCGGTCTTGCCATCGGCGTAGAGCATGCGCGCGACGAGAAAGAGCGCGACATTGCGATGGTCGCGCAATTTGACGATCGTGCGCACAACTTTGCCGACGCCGTGGCGCATCGCATTGCCGAAGCGCTCGCCCGTCGTGTCGAGATCGCGCGTGTAGAAGAAGAGCGGCAGGGCAAAAATCGCCAACCATAGCGCGCAGAGCGGCCCTACGATGCGGTTCGGCTCATACGCCGCCGGATCAAGCCCGAAGAGCGGCGCTTCCGGCACGAACGGCAATTGCATCACACCAGGCAGCGCGAATGCAAACAACACAAACACAAGCAACAGCACAGAGGCTGCGTTGCCGAGCGCGAGCCCCAAACCAGACACATACCCCAGCGCTTCCGGCTTCGCCGCCGTCGTCAGCATCGAATTGTGCGCCACCTCAGACCACGAGAACATCACGCCGCAGAACACGACAACGAGACCGACGCCCCACAGCGGCAGACCCTGCCCGCCCGGCATCGCCCACCATTGCGCGAAGAACGCCACCGCCATGCCGATCGTGACCACACCCAAAAACGGCTTGCGACGCCCCATGCGATCCATAGCGGCGCCCAGAAACGGCGCGCTGATCGCGACCAGAAGCCCGGCCGTCTTGTGCCAACCGGAGATCAACGTCTGCCCCAGCACCGGATCGCCGATCACGGTCGTGGCGATGTACGGCGCCATAACATAGATGGAGCAGAGCAACACATACGGATTGCGCGCCGCTTCATAGAGCGCCCACGACCACGCACCGCGATCGATTTGGGAGGCGGCCAATTAGCGCTGCCCTTTGAGGGCAGCCGCTGTCTCACGTGCAATTTTACGGTTGGCTTGCTCGGCCGCGCGCGTGGCTGCGCCAAAGGCGACGAAGCCATGCGGCAGCGATTCAAAGCAATGGTACGTCGCCTTCACGCCCGCATCGCGCAGGCGCTCGGCATATTGCGCGCCTTGATCGAGCAGCATGTCGAAGCCGGCGGTGTAGATTAAAGCCGGCGCCAGGCCACCTAAATCCTCGGTTCGGATCGGCGACACGCGCGGATCGCTCGGATCGACGTTCGCCGGCAGATATTGCTTCATGAAGAAGTCGATCGTCTCCGCCGTCAGCGGCCACGCATCGGCGAAATCATGCATCGACGGCGTGTCGCTCAAGAAGTCCACCGCCGGATAAATCAGAAGCTGCAGCACCGGCGGCTTGGTCTTGCGATATTCCTGCGCGATGATCGCGGAGAAATGCCCGCCCATGCTGTCGCCGCCGACCGCCGCCTTGCCCACTGGCGCGCCATAACGCGCGGCGTTGTCCACCGCCCACAGATACGCCGCCTGACAATCTTCAAGGCCGAGTGGAAATTTGAATTCCGGCGCCAAGCGATAATCGACTGAAAGCACCGGCGCGCCGGCCTCTTTCGCGATCAGCCCGCACAAGCGATGGCAGCTTTCGAGCGACCCGATCACGCCGCCGCCGAAGTGATAATACACCAGCATCGCCGCGGAATTGTCGCGCACCGTCGGCAGGTAGAGCCGCGCCGGCACCGAGTGCGAGCGGCCAGTGATATACACTTTCTCGCTGCGCACGCCGCCGACGCTTGAACCGCCAAAGAGCTCAGCGCCCGCGTCCGTGTTGTCGCGCAACGCCTTAACGGTCATCGCCGACCAGTCCACGGGCTTTAGCCTCGTTTGGTATTCGAGAAACTGAATCCGCGGATCGAGCGTCATGCCGCGCACCGTGCGCGGCTCACCGCCGGAGGCTTTGATCAGCGCCGCGTCCGAACGCGACAAGGCCAGATGAACGAGCGCTTTGCGCAGCCAGGACAAATCCTGTCTCCTTATTCTTCTTGTTGTTAGTCTTTGCGCGGCGCGCCTTCGAGTCCTTTAAGGATGAGGCCTGTCGCAAATGCGGCGGCGGTGTCGATATCGGGCGGCGAGCGGCGCAGCATCGCCGGGCCAAGCTCTTGCGCGATGCCGATGCACGCATGCGCCAGGTAATCAGCGTCCACGTGCGGCAGGTCGCCGTGCGCGATCGCGTCTTCGAGGCTTTGGCGCACCTCTTGATAGACAGCCATCATTTCCGGCGTGTCGGTGCGCACGTGCGGGCGCCGCTCATCAACGGGGCGGCCCTCTTCGGCATTCTCTTCCGCGACGAAACGGAAATAGGCGACGAAAGCGCTGCGCAGATAATCTTCGAAGCTCTTTGCGTGCTCGCGCGCGACGCGCAGGATCGGCCGGAAGCGCCGCGCGCCGTCATCGGCTAGCGCCTCGTACACTTCTTCTTTGGAACGGAAGTAATTGTAGAACGTGCCCGACGCGAGTTCGGTGCCGCGAATGATGTCGCGCACGCTCGCCGCTTCATAGCCAAGCTCAGCAAACACACGCCGCGCCGCCACCAAAATAGCCTGGCGGTTCGCGACCTTGGTTTTCTCTCGCTTGCCGATCGGCTCAATGGACGCCGTCTCGCTCATTACCGCTCCCAGCTGGGCTTTGCCCTTATCGCAGCATGGGGCCACAAAAATGACGTTCCGTCAATTTCATACATTGGCGAACCGAGCGCGCCACTGCTAGCACGGAGGCCATGTCAGATGACAAGTCCTCCCCCGGCGAGAGCCCCTTAGAGATGCTCAGGGCCATGCTGGCGCATACGCCGCAAGCCAAGGCGATCGGCGCCGACATCACCCGCATCGAGCCGCCGCGTGTCTGGGGCCGCACGCCCTATCGCGAGGATCTGGTCGGCGACCCCGAAACCGGCGTGATCGCCGGCGGCGTCATCACCACCTTCCTCGATCACATCTCGGGTGCGGCGGTGTTTTCATCTTTGAAGGAAGCAAGCTCCGTCGCCACCATCGATCTGCGCATTGATTATATGCGCGCGGCGACACCGCATAAGGACGTGCTGGCCGAAGCGCATTGCTACAAGCTCGGCCGCAACATCGCCTTCGTGCGCGCCATCGCCTACGACGAAACGCCCGACGATCCCGTCGCGCAAGCGTCGGCCGCCTTCATGATCAATTCCAACGGCCGCCGAAAAATGGGCGCGAACTTGCGGAAGCCGAAGCCATGAGCGGCGCTGTTTTGACAGCTCCCCCATTCATGGGGGAGCTGTCTGCGAAGCTGACTGAGGGGGCCACGCGCGCCTTTTCCCCCTACGTCTCGCGCTGCGCGCGATCCACTTCCCGCGCGCGCGGGGCAAGATTGGAGCGCAAATCATGAGCACGCCGCAAAGCCGCGTGGCGGAAGCAATCGCGCGTGTGCCTTATGCGAAATTCCTCGGCCTGCACGCCGAGCTGAAGGGCGATGAGCTGACGCTCATCATGCCGTTTGCGCCGCATCTGGTCGGCAATCCGATGCTGCCGGCGCTGCACGGCGGCGTTGTCGGCGCGCTGATGGAGGTGACGGCGCTGACCCAGCTCGCCATCACGTCCAAAATCGAAAAATTCGCCAAGACCATCGACATCAATGTCGAATATCTGCGCTCCGGCAAACCGATCGACACCTACGCCCGCGCCCGCATCGTCAAAATCGGCCGCCGCATCGCCAACGTGCAAGCCGAAGCTTGGCAAAACGAACGCCGCCAACCCATCGCCACCCTGCACGGCCATTTCATGACGCCGGAGACGGATGCCGAATAATGAGTGCGGCAAAACTCGCGACGAGCCCAATAGCGGCTTTCTTAGGCGCAAGCGGCGCTTGCGCGCTGCTCGTCACCCGAAAGCACAGCAATTCATATTGATTTTTCGATGGGAAATCAGTGCGCTTGGATACCGCGCGCGCGACCCGCGCATTGCGCCTCACAGCCGCCCTGCTTTTATTCGGACGCGGATTTGCATGTCACTCGCCAGGTGAACGGCGCGCGCCATCTGTTCGCGAACGCCACAGGCTGGGGCAACCATCCCCCTCAGATTACACCACAGGCGCGTCCGCTTCATCGCTTGAAGCTCTCGCTGCGGGCCTGCCAGCAATCGTGCGGGAGCTCCGCGCCCATCCAAAAAATGTCTCTGACGCGTGCATTTGCATCGACCCCTCTCTAGCGATGAGCACGGCCGAGGTTGTTGCGCTCCACGAAGCCCTATCTCGTCAGGGTGTACGAGCAATCAACTTCCATGCGCACATCGCAGACCTTCACGAATCTGAATTCTAGCGACGCTTGCGCGCAGGACATTTCAGCGCATTGTCGGTTAGTGTTTTATCGCGTCTGATCTCACCCGGAGAGAGCGATGCGCGATAGCTTTGATGTCGTCGTATTGGGTGCGGGCTTAGCAGGCATGGCGGCTGCTTGCCGGCTACAAGCCAACGGCTTCTCCACGCTTGTTGTTGAAATTCACGACAAGCCCGGTGGTTGCGCCGGCTATTATGAGCGCGAAAATTTTGCCTTCGATATTGGCGCGACGACGCTTGTCGATTTCGATGAAGGCGGCGTCGGCGACGAATTTCTCAAGCACATCGGCCTCACCGATCTCGCGCTCGAACATCTGCCCGGCTACCAGGCTTGGCTTCCCGATCAAACCGTCACCTTGCATCGCTGCCCCGAACAATGGCGCGTCGAACGCTTGCGCGCGTTTGGCGACACGCCGGCAACGCAGCGCTTTTGGCGCGAGATCGATGAATTGGCCGCCGTGTTCTGGCCGGGCGCGGCCAAGGGCTTACGCCTCCCCATAAGCGGCGTGGGCGACGTGGCGCGCGCGATCACCACCATCTCGCCCGCGCACTGGCCGCATGCGCGCCATCTGCTGACGAGCCTTGGCCAATTGGTTCGCCGATGCGGCTTGCACGAAAACAGTGCGCTGCGCGGCCTGCTTTCGATGCTGTGCGAAGATACGCTGCACGCGCGCTGCATCGAAGACGCGCCGCTGATCAACGCCGCACTCGGCACAAGCATACGCGGCCGCATCGCGCGCCCGGCCGGCGGGTTCAAAGGCTTTTGGACAGCACTCGCACGCCGATATCGCGAACTCGGCGGCGATCTACGGCTGAAGACCAAAGTGATCAAGGTTGAGGGCAAAGCGCCCACGCTCCGCGTTGAGACCTTGCGCGGCGCCTTCAACGCAGGCGCCATCGTCAATACCATCCCCGCCCCGCTCTTCGCCTCGATGGCGCCGCCCGAAGCGCGTACGCGCATGGCGCCGTTTCTGCGCCGCGATACGAATTCCTACGGCGCAGGAATCGTCATGTGCCTCGGCGTGCCGGAGGGCGAGGTTACCGATCACAACCACCGTCACCACCAGCTGCTGCAGGATTACGAAGCCCCGCTCGGCGACGGCAACAATATGTTCATCTCGATCTCGGCGCACGGCGACGATATCTGCGCGCCGCCCGGCTATCGCGCTGTCATGGTCTCGACCCACACCGAGCTCGAACGCTGGCGCGGCTACAACCATGCGCAAGCGGAAGCCGCGAAAGCGGAGATCGGCGCGCACTTGTTGCGCTACGCACGCCGCGTCTATCCGCGCTTGGGCGAGAGCGCGCGCGTGTTCGAGACCGGCACGCCCAGCGCTTATGCGCGATTTGCGCGGCGTCCGCATGGCGCTGTCGGCGGCGTGCGCATCAACATGCGCAACTCAAACCAATTCGCGATGCCGTGTGACCTGGGTGGCGGCGTCTATGCAGCGGGCGATTATACTTGGCCGGGCCTCGGCAGCGTTGCGTGCTTATTGAGCAGTCGCATCGCCGCCGAGAAAGTCATGGCCGCCGCTTAGTTCAGCACGCCGAACAAGAAGAGCAGAATGATGATGGGGAACGGAATGCCGATCGCCCAAAGGAGACAACCTTTGCCAAGCTCTTCCATGATTGGCCCTCCTTAAACCTTGGGCGCAGTTTGATAGGGAACGCAATCGTCCAGACGCGGACGCGCTTCCCATTTCGGATGATGCGAACCGAGCCAGCCGCCCGCGATCGAACCCGCGAGACCAAGCGAGATCGCGCCCACCGTCCACCACGAAAGCGCAGCCAGCGCGTCGGCTGTATCTTCAGCCGTTGCGAGATCGCTTGCATTGGCGCCTTGGCCATCCGTCGCATCGCTCAATTCGCCGATCGTCTCGGCCACACCAGCAGGCAATGCATCGCCGCCAACGGCTTGACCGGCCGCGAATGTCGCAATCGACACCGCCACAGCGACGGCAAACGCCCACACCATGAAGCCAGTGAGCAATCCGCCGAAATGATCGGGATAGCGCGCGCCGCGCGCGGCGATGTAGGCGCCGATCTGAAACGCAACCAATTGCGCGAAAATCACATAAAAGCCGCCGCCGATCGAGATCGTCTCGTCCTGCGCATTGATCTCGTAGGGATTGAAGGCAGAGGCGCCGATGGCGAGGCCGAGTACGTTCAGCAAAAAGCCAATCGCAATCGCCGCCACAGCGCCGGCGAGTATCGTCGGCCATTGAATGAGCGGATGCGCGTAGTGGCGCCCCGTGATCGTGTAGTCAGGGTCAAATCGGTACGCGACCACGGACGTCCCTCCGGTCGAAAAAGCTCGACCGGTAACGTGAGGCGCGGAGATTTAGTTCCGCGACTAGGCGTTCTTGCGTCGCGTCAGCGCCGAATAGCCATGCACCAGCGCTTCGCAGACGGCGGCGGGCTTATATTGCATGCCCGCGATTTCCTTGATCGGCGTCACCTCAGCGGCGGAACCGGTGAGGAAGGCTTCTTGGAACGTCGCGAGCTCGTTCGGGAAGATCGCGCGCTCGACGACCTCCATGCCCTTCTCACGTGCGATCTTGATCACGGTCTGGCGGGTGAGGCCGTTTAAGAAGCAATCCGGCGTCGGCGTATGGATGACGCCATCGCGCACGAAGAAGATGTTGGCGCCGGTCGCTTCCGCGATCTGGCCGCGCCAATCGAACATCAGCGCATCGTTGAAGCCGCAATCTTCCGCCGCATGCTTGGAGAGCGTGCAGATCATATAAAGACCGGCCGCTTTCGAATTGCAGGGCGCAGTGTCCGGCGCCGGACGGCGCCACGGCGCGATCATCAAGCGGATGCCGGCCATCTTGTCGGCGAAATAATCGCCCCATTGCCAGCTGGCGACGGCGACATGGATCGTGTTGCTCTTGGCCGAAACGCCAAGCTGCTCGGAACCGCGCCATGCGAGCGCACGCACGTACGCGTCGCCGAAGCCCATCTTGGTGACGAGTTCGTGCTTCACGCGATCGATTTCCTCGACCGAATACGGCACCTGGTAGCCCAAGATCCGGGCCGAGCGGTGCAAGCGTTCGCTATGTTCGCGGCTCTTGAAGATCACGCCATCATAGGCGCGCTCGCCCTCGAACACGCAGGAGGCGTAGTGCAATGCGTGCGTGAGTACATGGACCTTCGCCTCGCGCTGGGGCACGAATTCCCCGTCCATCCACACCCAACCGTCACGGTCGTGGAAAGGCGCTGCGGCCATGATCTTGTCCTCGTGCTATACTCGGCGCTAGATACGCCGCCCCGGAATGGGGATGGTTTTGTCTTTATTGGGTGATGCGCGACATGCCTGTCAACAACCGGCAAGCAAACTTGCAACAAATCACCCCATCAAGAGCCAAAGTCGGCCAATTCATGCCTAAAAAACTGGAGCAGCGCCCGTGAGCGCGGCCCCCGCCTTCGACGCACTCGACCGCCCGCCACACCTTTTGCTGGTGGACGACGACGACCGCATTCGCGACCTCTTGAAGCGCTTTTTAACCCAAGCCGGCGCGCGCGTCTCCGCCGCCGCTGACGCAGCCGGGGCGCGACGGCTGCTCTCTTCGATGGATTTCGACCTGCTCATTCTCGACGTAATGATGCCGATTGAGGACGGCTTCTCGCTCGCCGAGAGCGTGCGCAAGACTTCCAAAGTGCCGATCATCCTGCTGACGGCGCGCGGGCTCGCGGAAGATCGCATTCGCGGCCTTTCCATCGGCGCAGACGATTACGTGCCAAAGCCGTTCGAGCCGGCAGAACTCACCCTGCGCATCAACGCGATTCTGCGCCGCACCGTCACGCAGCGCGGCGAGACGCCAGAGGTCGTCACCTTCGGCCCGTTCGCCTTCAACGCCAGCCGCGGCGAACTGCAACGCGAAGGCGCGACGGTGCGCCTCACGGAGGCGGAAGTCGCAATGTTGCGCGTTCTTGCAGCGCGTCCCGGCGAAGTGGTCACGCGCGAGGATTTGGCCAAACGCACCGGCCAGGGGCTCGAGCGCTCCGTCGATGTGCAGATCACGCGCCTGCGCCGCAAAACCGAAGTCGATCCGCGCGCGCCGGTCTATCTGCAAACCGTGCGCGGCGTCGGCTATCGCTTGGCGGCAGATTGATGAACGCGCCGACGCCATCGCCCCGCTTCCGCTTTCGCGATATTATGCCGAAAGGTCTCTATTGGCGGACGCTGCTGATCATCGTGGCGCCCGCCGCGCTGCTGCAACTCATCATCACGCTCGTCTTCCTCGACGACCATTGGCAGGCCACCTCCAAGCGCATGAGCCAAGGCGTCGCCGCCGACGTCGCGCTGATAATCCAACTCTACGAACGCGATCCGTCGCCGGAGAATTTCTCCGACCTCGAACAGCTCGCGCGCCGGCCGCTACGGCTCGACATTGAGTTTTTGCCGAATGCCGAGGTCGATATTGCGCACTGCAATCGCAGCGGCTCATCGCTCGATCGCTATTTGACGCGTGACCTTGAAGGCTCGATCGGGCGCAATGTCTGGTACGATTCAACCTGCCCCGGCACTCAGGTGATCATCCGCGTGCCTACAGAGGGCGGCGTGTTGCAGATGCGCGCCTTTCGCGATCGTGTACAAGCGCGTTCTGGGCCATTGTTTGTGACCTGGATTTCCGGCGCCACGATTTTCCTGATCGTCGTATCGGTGATCTTCATCCGCAACCAAGTGCGCCCAATCGAACAGCTCGCGGCGGCGATGGAGCAATTCGGCCGCGGCGAGGACACAGGCCTCTTTCGTGCGCGCGGCGCGCGCGAAGTGCGCGGCGCAACGCACGCCTTCTTCGACATGCGCCAACGCATCCGCAAACACATAGAACAGCGCTCGCAATTATTGGCCGGCGTCAGTCACGATCTTCGCACACCGTTGACGCGTCTAAAGCTACAGCTCGCACTGATGCCGCCCTCGCAGGAAATCGAAGACGCCAAGCGTGATCTCAGCGAGATGGAAGAGACGCTCGACGAATATCTCACGTTCGCAAAGGGTCTCGCTGAAGAGGCGCCTGAGCAGGTCAATCTCGCCACCATCGCCGAGGAAATCGCCATCGACGCCAAGCGCGGGGGAGCGAACGTGACGATCGAAACCAGCGGCGCGGTTGAAACCGCAGGCCGCGCGCGTGCGTTGAAGCGCTGCCTGGCCAATCTGATCGACAACGCAGCTTCGCATGGCGACAAGGTGCAGGTGAGCATCAAAGGCGAAGAGAATTTCGTCACCGCGTCAGTCGAGGACAACGGCCCGGGCATCCCCGAGGAGCTTTACGAGGAAGCGTTCCGACCGTTCTCGCGCTTGGACGAGACCCGCTCGCGCAACCAGAAGGGCGTAGGCCTCGGCCTTGCTATAGCCCGCGACGTCGCGCGCTCACATGGCGGCGATATTTCGCTCAGCCGCAGCGCGCTCGGCGGCCTGCGCGCGACTTTGCGCCTGCCGCATCCCGCCTAACGGAGCGCCGGCGCCCTCGCCGGCCCCTGCAACGCATTGGGCGCTCAGGGCGTTGCGTCACCGTCGCAATGCCGGCGAGGCGCCGGGCGCCAGGACCTAAGCTGTGGATAAAACGTGAGTATTCACAGGACGGCGCCTGCTCTGCGTCGCGGCGCTTCCAAAGTCTTCACGATCTAATAAAGTCCGCGCGCTGGGCCGGGGCATTCCCGCGCGACGTTTGAGCTGCGAAACCATGGATGAAGGCGAAAGCGCCCGTTACGAGCGGGCCCGCATCTGCATCGACTTCGGCACCGCGTTGTCGAAGGCGTCGCTGTGCCTTGACCCGCTGCTGCCGCTTGAGTTGGGCGTAAAGCCGCTGCCGATCGGCGCCATCGCGCGCGGCGAGCACCCATTGCTCACGCCGTCCGTGCTCTACGTCGATGGCGGCCGTTTATATTTCGGCCCCTCGGCGATGGATCACGCGCGGCGCGGCGTTGAAAGTCAACGCGACCCGCTGCTCTCCTTCAAGACCGTGCTGGGCGCGAGCAACGTACCGCAAGCTTTGGCGCAAAAACTACGCCCGTCGATGGACCCAACAGGCACCTTCATCAATCGCGACGCACTCGTGATGTATCTGGCCTATCTCGACCAGCTGATCCGCGAAGCCATCGAACTGGCGCCGAACATTCCAAATGCGGTCGTCAACGCCAAGCGCCGCTACACCAGCCCCGTTTGGAAGCCTGGCAGTGGCGACGACAAAATCTTCGAGGCGATCTTCAACGAAGCCGCCGCCGTGTCGCAGCGCCTCGGCAAGCTCTTCTTGCAAGGCGAAGGCATCTCGATCGCGCAGTGCAAGGACGCGCTCGATAGGGCGCGCGCCCAGCCGGGCAATGGCCTGCTGGAAACCGGCATCTTCGAGCCGCACGCCGCCGCCGCGACAGCGCTGGCATTTTCCAACATGCCCACGCGTTTCGTGCTCGTGTTCGACATGGGCGCAGGCACCGTCGATTTTGCAGCGTTCGATTTCGATGAAAGCACCGATCCGCCTGCGCTCACCGAAATCAAGGAAGCGCGCCAGTGCAGTGCGCTCGCGGGAGACGAGATCGACCGCATCCTGATCGAGCTCTACATTCGCAAGCGCGGCGGTGAAAAAAGCCGAGAGGACGAATTGCGCCTGCTGCGCACCGCCCGCCTCTCGGCGCGCGAGATGAAGAAAGAACTCTTCAGCACCGGCAAGACCACGCTGAAGACGAGCGGCTGGATGGCCACCACCATTCGCCTCAGCGAGCTGATGGAAGATCAGAACTTCCGCACCTACCTCACCGCGCTACGCAACACGATGGCGGCGAGCCTCAATGTCGTGCTGCAACGCGCGGAAGCTGCTGGCGCGAACGCGGTCGATATTGTGCTCGCCGGAGGCGGCTCGAACCTGCCCTTCATGGCGGATCTGGTGAAGAGCGCGGGCCAAGTGCGCCCGCACAACATCACGCTGCGCTATGGTCCACTCTCGCCGGCCAATCCGCTCTACAACAGCGTCGACCCTTCGCTGCGCGATATCTTCCCGCAAATCGCGATGTCGGTTGGCGGCGCGCTCGTCGAAATGATGCCGGCAGGCTAAGCGGCGTCTTCGGCGACGAAGCCCTTCCACGTGCGCATGTAGTTCAAGAACGGCTCACCCAGCGCTTCGCTGCGGAGATAATCGGCCGTGACGGGCGTGGCGATCGGCACAAAGTTTGGATCGGCGGCGACGCGCTTTGGATAATCGTGGTGCAAAATCGCGCCACGTCCGATCACCACATAATCCATGCCCTCAGCCATGCAGCGCGCGCATTGTTCGCCGGTCATGATTTTGCCGGCCGCGCCCATGCGCACATTCTTGCGCTCAAGGCTCGCAAACACTTGCAGCAGC
>Ga0315902_10003759_pt1 | contig 22441 bp, 24 predicted proteins | sample LakEriMetagenome_9_FD_203523 | JGI IMG/M metagenome (GOLD analysis project Ga0315902, IMG submission 203523) | Freshwater fungal communities from buoy surface, Lake Erie, Ohio, United States - Buoy 12 MA117 | ecosystem: Environmental > Aquatic > Freshwater > Lake > Lake biofilm | place: USA... | reverse complement strand
ATGACCATCGCCCCACCACAACCGAGACGCTAGTCAACCCCGAGGCGTCAGCAGTCGACCAGTACCCGGCCGAGCGCCGCCTTCTCCGCCGGGTCGACCGACAATGCCCACGTCGCCTTCACTCCGACCCACTCGATGGCGTACTGACACCAGTATTCGCGACGCGGGGGCATCCATTCGGCCGGATCTCGATCACCCTTCGAACGATTGCTCGATGCACTCACGGCGATGAGCGAGAACGAGGTGATCACGTCGTTCGCGAAGGCCTGTCGGCGCTCAGCGGTCCACGTCTTGGCCCCGGAATCCCACGCTTCTTTCAATGCCACCACGTGATCGATGTCGAAAGACGACGCATTGCTGGTGGTTCGCCCGTCATAGACCGAGAACCACAGACCACCCGAGATCGAGCATCGACTGCCCACGCGGACGGGGCGCAGCGACTCGGCGATCAATACCTCACGGCGGGTGTCACAGCCGTCGCGGTCTTCGTCGATCCAATGCTTGAACGACGACCGCGAATAGCCACTGCCATCTTCGGCGGCCACCGACAGGGTCTCCAGAACTTGTATCGGGGTCGGCCCGAGCGGAGGCGCGGCGTGCGTCGACGACGACGACCACATTGAAACCGATGAGACGGCGACGATCGCCGCGATGAACCGGCGTGACGCCACGCGACGAGCCTAAGAGCGGACCAGACGCCCAGGTGGCTTCGGCTCCAACCAGTGTGAGTGCCGAGTCGGATCGGGTCGGAACAGAGACACGAACGACGCGACCCCGCGAGCAGGGACGGCCCGGCGAACCGGTCGGGTCATTGGAGGCGATGCTGGGAATCGAACCCAGGTGGAGGGCTTTGCAGGCCCTTGCCTCAGCCACTCGGCCACATCGCCACTCTCCGGAGACCGGAGAGAGCCGTCACCCTACCGTCCGCGTGACGAGGAACCGCCGGAAGAACTCGCACGCCAGACCCCGTTTCTGCGACATTCTGGGGATGCGTCGTCTCGCCCTCAGTCTCGTTTCCGTCCTCGTTCTCGCGTCGTGTGGTGGCGACGGTGGCACCGAGCCAGCGCCTGAGTCCGCGGCTCCCGACTCATCGCAGCCCGCCACCACCGAGGCTCCGGCCACTGAGGCACCCACCACCACGGTCGATCCGGTCGCGTTGGCCACCGCGTACGCCGAACCGGGCGAATTCCCGGTTGGCGTGACCACCCTGCAACTGGCCGCCGGCAATCAAGTGGAGATTTGGTATCCGGCCGTGGCCGGTTCGTCGGGCACCGAGTCGTACGACATGCGCAACTTCGTGCCCGAAGCCATCAAGAACTTGCTCACCGCCGACGTTCCGGCCGTGTTCGAGTACGCCGCCACTCGCGACGCCGACGTGGCCGATGGTCAGTTCCCGCTGGTGCTCTTCTCGCACGGATTCTCGGGCATGCGTCTGCAGAGCACGTTCCTCACCTCGCATCTCGCGAGTTGGGGAATGATCGTTGTCTCGACCGACCACTGGTCACGCGACTTGTTTCACGTATTGAGCGCACCAGTTGGCGATCGCGAATCGGCCGTTGGTGAACTGCTCGCCAGCCTCGACCTGATCATCGCTGAGGGCGCATCCACCAGCAGCCGCTTCGCGGGTCGCGTCGACGACACTCGAGTGATCGCCGTCGGCCACAGCGCTGGTGGCGGAACCATCCTCGGCGCGGCCGCTGACGATCGCGTGGATGGATACATCTCGCTGGCATCAGGTGTCGGCATCGGCCGCGACACCAACACCACCGCACCAGTCGAACTTCCGAACAAGCCGTCGTTCTTCATGGCCGGTGCGCTCGATGCCGTGACACCTCCCGACACCGTCACCCGGCCGGCGTACGAACAGGTGCCTGGCCCGAGTCGTCTCTGGGTGATCGACGGTGTGGGCCACAACGGGTTCGACGATTTCTGCACCTTCGGTAACGGCACCGGAATCATTGGCGTCGCCGAGGCATCCGGACTCGGACCCCTGCTCGCGGCCCAGCCCCAGTTGAAGACCCTGGGTGAGGACGGCTGCCTGCCCCCGGCCGCACCCGTGGCCGACGCCTTCCCGATCATCCGCCACGCCGTGACGGCGCAGCTGCGCGCGTGGTTCGGTATCGATGCCAGCCCCGTGGGCCTCGGACCCGAAGTGGCCGGCGCGTATTCGCTCGCGGTGGAAATCACCGAGAAGGCCTGACGAACTGCTCGCCATCACGCCACCGCGTGAGAACATGACGTCATGGGAACTCAGCGATCGATCGTCCTGCGGGGTGGACTGCTCGTCGACGGAACCGGCGCACCGGGTCGTCTCGTCGACGTACTGATCGAGGGCGATCGCATCACGGCGATCGGGAACGGTCTCGTGGGTGACGATGTCATCGACGTGACCGGATTGGTGGTCGCTCCCGGGTTCATCGACATCCACACTCACTACGACGCTCAGGTGTTCTGGGACCCGGCGCTCAGTCCGTCGTGTTTCCACGGCGTCACCACCGTCGTTGCGGGCAACTGCGGATTCTCCATCGCACCCACCAAGTCGTCCGATCGCGATCTCATCGTGCGCACGATGGAAAAGGTCGAAGACATGGAGCCGGCCACCCTGCACTCGGGAGTTCCGTGGGAGTTCGAGTCGTTCCCCGACTACCTCGAGGCCGTTCGACGCCGGGGCACGGTCCTCAACTACTCCGCGTACATCGGCCACACACCGTTGCGTGTTTTCGTGATGGGTGACGAAGCGGTCGGACGCGCGGCCACCGACGACGAGATCACGGCGATGGCCGCTCTCGTTCGCGAAGCCATGGACGCGGGAGCGGCCGGATTCGCGACCAGCTTTGCCGTCACTCACCGCGGAGCGGACGGCCAACCGATTCCGAGCCGGTGGGCCGACAAGCGCGAGATCTCCGCTTTGTTCCGAGCCGTGGGTGACAGCGGCCGCGGCGTGATCGGCGTGAACGGCGGGGAAGGGTTGAGTTTCACCGACTGCTACGAGCTGCAACCGCAGTCGGGCGCACCGCTCACCTACACAGCCATCCTCACCACCAACACCGGAGCCCACCTGAAGGCGATGGAAATCCACCGGGCCGGAATCGAACGCGGCGCCGATGTGTGGCCACAGGTGTCGTGCCGCCCCCTGTCGTTCTCTCAGACGATGGTCGAGCCGTTCACGCTCAACACCAACCCGGTGTTCGCCGAACTCATGCCGAAGTCGATCGCCGAACGTCGTTCGGCCTACTCCGACCCGGCGTGGCGTCGTCGCGTGCGCGAAGCGTGGGATGCCGGCCAGGGCATCGTTCCGCGCTGGGACAGTTTCGAGATCATGGAAGCCCCGACGTCACCCGATCTGGTGGGTCGTCGTCTCACGGCGATCGCCGACGACATGAATGTCGATCCTTTCGATGCTCTGCTCGAGATCACTCTCCTCGAGAGCGACCTCCTGCTTCGCGTCAAGGCACTGCTGGCGAACGACGACGTCGACGGCATCGCCGTGCTCCTCAACTCCGATCACTGCACCCTCGGACTCTCCGACGCCGGGGCCCACGTGGGCCAATTGTGCGACGCCGTGTTGTCCACCGACTTGTTGGGCAACTGGGTGCGCGAACGACAGGCGCTCACTCTCGAGCAGGCCATCAACAAACTCACCAAGGTGCAGGCCGACCTGTTCGGATTCACTGACCGTGGCGTCTTGCGCGAGGGCGCCTACGCCGACGTCGTGGTGTTCGACCCGACCACCGTGGGCCCCGGCCCCATTCGACGTGTGCGCGACTTCCCGGCCGACGGCGAACGTCTCACCGCCGACCGCCCCAGCGGCATGGTCCACACTTTCGTGAACGGGCGCGCGGTCGTGCGCGACGGCGAGTTCGTGCACACGAGCCTCGACGAACGACCGGGACGACTCGTGTCTCCCAGGCGGCGCTGACTCAGCCCGCCGTCACCTCGTAGCGAATCGGCAAGGTCTTCAGGCCGCCGACGAAGATCGTCTTCATCCACTTCGGTTCACCGGCCAACTCGACGTGCTGCAGCCGCGGCAACAGTTCTTTGAAGAGAGCCTTGAGTTCCATGCGTGCGAGCATCGCGCCCAAGCAATAGTGCACACCGAAACCGAATGACAGGTGCTTGTTGGGTGAGCGCCCCACGTCGAACCGGAAGGGATCGGGGTGCGCATCTTCGTCGCGGTTGCCCGACGGATACGACAACAACACCGATTGACCCTTCTTGATCGTCGTTCCCCGGACCTCGTAGTCCTCGGTCGCGGTGCGCATGAAGTGCTTCACCGGCGCGACCCAGCGGATCATTTCGTCGACTGCGGTGTTCATGAGCGATGGATCGCTCTTCAAGCGCTCCATCTGATCGGGGTTCTCCATCAGCGCCAGTAGGCCTCCCGCCATCGCCGATGCGGTCGTGTCGTGGCCAGCCGTGGCCGTGATCACGTAGTACGAGATCGTCTGCATGTCGGTGAGCGGTTGGCCATCGATCGTCGCGTTGGCCACCACTGAGGCCATGTCGTCGGTCGGAGTGGCGCGCCGATCCTGCGTCAACTTCGTGAAGTACACGAAGAAGTCCTGGATCACTTGGACGATCGCGGCCGGGTCGCTGTCGCGAGCCAGATCTTCGTCGAGCCCGCCGAACAACTCCTGGGTCAGTTTGAGCATGCGCGGATAGTCGGACTCGGGCAGACCGAGAATCGACAGGATGACGTTGAGCGGCATGAACATGGCGATGTCGCGCACGAAGTCGCACTGGTTGCCCATCTCGGCCATCTTGTCGACGTAACGCTTGGCGAATCCGGCCAAGACACCTTCCAACTTCGACAGGTTCTTCGGCAGGAACCACTCGGCCGTCACGTTGCGAAGCTGCCGATGTTCGGGGTCGTCAACATGAATGAGCGTGCGCAACATGTCGCCGTTCTGCTGACGTCGCGCATCGTCCATCTCCGAGCCGAGAACCGGCCGGGGCTCGTTCAGGAAGATCTGGTGGCGAGCCTCGATGTCGAAGATGTCGGCCGACTTGGTGATGGCCCAGAAGGGGTTGAATCCCGGGCCCTCGACCCAGTGCACCGGACTCTCCTTGCGCAAGAGGGCACAGGCACGGTGGAAGTAATCCTCGTCGGCGTATGCGGCCGGATCGACGAAGACGTAGCCGGCTTCTTCCACACTGTTCGGAACTCGGTCGGACATGGCTCCCCTTTCGACGCAGCGGCGCTCGACCCGTCCATTCTGGCCGCCCGGCTCTCCGGCTGCGAAGAGCCGGAGGTCCCGAGCACGGCTGACCTCGGCCCTGACTCACTGATTAGCGTTCGTCCATGGCCACCGATTCCCCGGGCGAACCCGAACTCGACGACGAACTCGACTTTCGGGTCGCCCTCAATCGAGGCGGCCGCGGTCCGGCCGGCCACCCCACTCGACCGGACATCAGTCTGCTCGCACCCGACTTCTACGCCGACTTCGACGAATTGACCGCGTGGATGCGTCGCGAGGCCCCGCTGTACTGGGACGACGAGACCGGTATCTGGGGTGCGGCCAGCCACGAACTGGTGTCGATGATGAGCCGCGAGTGGCACACGTTCTGCTCAGGGAAGGGTTCACGACCCGAGAGTTCGGTGCCGTCGATGATCAACTTCGACGCACCCGAGCACACCAAGCGGCGACGTCTCGTCGGCAACGGGTTCACACCGCGTCGTGTGGCCGACCACGAACCGTACCTACGCGCCAAGGTGACCGAGTTGATCGACGCCGTGATCGACCGCGGTGAGTGCGACGTAGTAGCCGACATCGCGACACCGCTCCCGATGTACATGATCGGCCAATTGATGGGCCTTCCCGAAGAAGACCACCATCAGTTGCTCCACTGGTCCGATCTGTTCGCCACCGGCGGTGACGAGATCCGCGACGAAGTGGTGCAAGCGGTCATCGACTGGAACACGTACATCATGCGCCACGTCGAAGAACGGCGGAACACCGATCGCCAGGACTTGGTGAGCCTGGTCGTGAACGCCGAGTGGGAGGGCGAACACCTCACCGACGTCGACGTGATGTTCGAGACGATGCTGGTCCTGGTGGGTGGCGACGAGACGACCCGCCACGTGATCTCGGGTGGCGTGGCCGCCCTGCTGCAGCACCCCGATCAGTTGCGGCTCCTGCAGAGTGATCCGAGCCTCTTGCCGTCGGCCATCGAGGAGATGCTGCGCTGGGCCACTCCCGTGCGCAACATGAACCGGACGGCGACCAAGGACGTCGACGTGGCCGGGATGACGATCCGCGAGGGCGACCGGGTCCTGCTGCTCTACCCGTCGGCCAACCGCGACGAGAAAGTGTTCGCGAATCCCTTCACTTTCGACATCACTCGCTCACCGAACGAGCACGTGGCGTTCGGTGCGTACGGTCGCCACCACTGCCTCGGTGCGCCACTCGCGCGACTCGAACTGCGCATCTTGTTCGAAGAGCTGCTCGCCCGCCTCGACCACATGCAGTTGGCCTCCGACGACATCCCATGGCGGCGTGGCAACTTCGTTCTCGGACCGAACACGGTCCCGATCACCTTCAGGGCGAAGTGAGCAGATCGCTCCAGCGGTCGATTTCGGCCTGAGCAACCACGACCATCCGGTCACCACCGCGAGCAAGGGCGGGAACTGACGGAACGTCGTCGTGCCACGACACCGTGAGGCTCGACCAGCGACGATCATCGTGGATGATCGTTCCTTCGATGACGAACGCGGCTGCGCTGGCACTCGGTCGCACATCACGCGACGAAGCCGACAGATCGAACATCGCATAGCGGCCGGATGCGAGTGCCGAGTGTGGCGCAGCGGGCAAGGCTCCCACGATCACCGTGTAATCCATGCCCGCATCCTTGTGAACTCGCTTTTCTTTGAAGTCGGGGCGATCCTGCATCTCGATGAACGAGCGACGCGTCGGGTACTTCACGATGCCCATGCGATCCCATTCGCCTTCGGCCCCTTGCGCCACGACCTTGCCGTGGAACGCCACGTGCGCGCCGATCTTCTTCAACACGTCGACCGGTGCGTACTTGTCGTCGGCTTCGATCCCGGAGATCTCTTCGCCGCCCACACCGCGATACTCCGCGACCGTCTTGTACTTCATGAAGTTGACCATGTAGATCGGGCCGTCGGCAGCCGGATCGCGGCCAGCCAGATCGGCGGCGTAATCGAAGTCGATCTTGCCGAAGCGCATGAGCCGAACGTATCAGAGCACAGGTCGACCTCACCTATGGTTGGGCCATGACCAACGCGCTCGTCCTCGACTCGCTCCGTCGGCGAATCGCCGCTCTGCACACCCTCTACGAAGACGCCTTGGCCACGATGGACCTCTCACACGTGAACCATTTCGAACGCGATGGCGTCGTCCCGATCGCGTTCTCGTTGTTCCACTACGTCAACGTGCACGACGGGTCGTTCATGCTGCTCACCGGACAGGCACCCATCTGGAACGACGAGTGGCAGTCACGGGTGGCCCTCACCGTCAACGACCACGGCAAGCACCGAACGGTCGACGACATGGTCCACCAGCGCATCGGCGACCTCGACGCATTCCGCGACTACATGCGGGCGGTCTTCTCGCGCACGGAGAATTGGCTGGCGGGCTTGGCCCCGGCCGAACTCGACCGCGTGGTGATCACACGCCCATTCCCGCCGCAGATCGCGTCGACCTTCTCAGCACGCGTAGCCGGCGAACCCGGCATCACGGTGCTCGATGGGTTCGAGTGCTGGATCTACCAACACGGGTTGCGCCACATGGGCGAGATCGAACTGGCCCGCGGGTTGGTGGGCCTCCAGGGCATGACCAGCTGATCGACGTCAGTCGGCGAACAACACGCCGGGATTCATGATCCCGTCCGGATCGAGGGCCGCCTTGATGGCGCGCATGGCTCCGATCTCGACCGCCGACCGGTTGAGATGCAGCCAACGGGCCTTGGCCACACCGATGCCGTGCTCGGCCGAGATGCTCCCGCCGTCGGCGACCACCGCGCGCAAAACGGCCTCGGTGACCTCGTCGTCACGGTCGACCGCACCCGACACGTTCACGTGCATGTTGCCATCGGCGGCATGGCCGAACACGAAGGTGCGGGCACTCGGCGCCACGTCGTCCACCACCCGTCCGATCGACGACACGAACCCGGCCAATCGATCGATCGGAACGGTCACGTCGTACTTGAGCGGCGGGCCGAGCGTGTTGATGGATGGCGTGTGCTCATCTCGCAAGCGCCACAGTGCATCGCGCTGCGATGGCGTGACCGCTATGGCCACATCATTCAAACCAGGCGCTGACTCGAGAATGGCGCCCAGGCTCTCGCTCTGATCGTCGTGAGCCGAACACTCGACCAGCAAGTAGGCGGCGGCCCTCGGAATCGGAGACGAGACACCAGTCGCCGTCTTCACCAGGTCGACACCGGAGTCGAGCATCAGTTCAGCCGCGTCGACGGTGTCGAGAGAACGACACAGCGACGCCATGGCTTCCACTGCCGCCTCCACACGATCGAAGCCGGCCAACGCGGTGACACGGGCCGGTTGCTCGGCCACCAGCCGAACCCGCACCCCCGTCACGATGCCCAGAGTGCCCTCGCTACCGCACAGGAGTGACGCGAGATCGAAACCGGTGTTGTCCTTCACCAAACCCTGCAAGTGCGACACGATCTCTCCGGTGCCGAGCACGGCCTCCACACCCACGATCTGCTGGCGGGTCATGCCGTAGCGCACCACGTTGATTCCGCCCGCGTTGGTGGCGACCGAGCCTCCCACCGTGGCCGAGCCGCGCGCACCGAAATCGACCGCGTACCGTAAGCCGGCCGAGCGAGCGATTTCGTGCAGGTCGTGAATGGTGACCCCGGCCCCCACCGTCACCTGGCGCGACAGGGCGTCGACCGGGCCGATATGGCGCAGCCTCTCGAGCGACACCACGACTTCTCCCCCACGCGGCACCGAGCCGCCCACCAGTCCGGTGTTACCGCCCTGCGGAACGAGTGCGACACCGACCCGACGGGCCCACGAGACGACGGCGGCTACTTCAGAGGTGTTGGCCGGTCGAACCACACACAGGGCCCGACCCGAGTAGCGACGAGTCCAGTCGACCTCGTAGCGATCGAGACCAGTCGTGAGAACGTTGGCCGAGCCGACGATCGCGGTCAACTGCTCGACGATCGCCGCGGACACGCCCCCAGGGTACCCGTGCCGACCTAAGGTGGAATCGTTCGCACGAGGGGGAGGCGACACATGGGTGAGACGCCGCGCGTCATGTCGGAAGTGACGGCCGAATGGCTGTCGTCGGTTCTCGGGTGTCGAGTCGCGTCGATTCGCGTCGAGATCATTGGTGCCGGTGAAGGATTCATGGGCCAACTGGCTCGGGTGCACCTCACCGGGACGGGCTGTCCGTCGTCGGTGATCGTGAAGATGCCGACGGCCGACCCGGGTGGGCAGATGATCGGCCAGATGATGCGCGTGTGGGAGCGCGAGCACCGCTTCTACACCGAGGTGGCTCCGCACATGCACGGTGTGCGCATCGCCAACTGCCTCTATTCGCGAACCGATCCGTACGTTCTCATCCTCGAAGACTTGCATCCTCGTCGCCCGGGCGATCAGGTGGCCGGACCGACCGCCGATCAGGCGCGCACCGCCATCGACACCGCGGCCGACTTGCACGGCTCGTGGTTCGACCACCCCGAACTGAAGACACTCGACTGGATGCCCGACATCTCCGACCCGATGAGCCTGTCGGTTGGTGCGATGTTCGACATGGGCTGGCCCACCTTCCTCGCGCGCTACGGCGACTCGCTTCCCGAGCGCGTTCTCCGATGGTGCGAGGGTTTCGCTCCACGAGTCGCCGACTGGATGACGAAGTACCTCTCGTGGCCCAACACGCTCATCCACGGAGACTTCCGCCTCGACAACATGTTCTTCGACTCCGACGGCTCGATGACCCTCATCGATTGGCAGCTGTCGATGCGTGCGCCGAGTACCACCGATCTCGTGTACTTCCTCGGCACCAACTTGCCCACGGCGATGCGACGCGAGATGCAGACCGAGCTGATCGACCGGTACGCGAGACGTCTGCGGACGCACGGCGTTCCCGACGAGTGGAGCGACGTCGATCGCATCACCATCGGCTACGCCGAAGGTGTGCTCTTCTACTGCACGTCGTTCGCCGCCAGCATCCTCACACTCGACACCGCCAACGAACGCGGGGCCGCCCTGATGGACGCCCTGGTCCGTCGAGCGTTCTCGGCCGCCGACGACCTGGACGCCGGGGCCGGACTCGGATTGTGAGCCTCGCTCACTGACGAGTGGCGCGCAGATCGACGGCCGCACGCCCTCGCTCACGCCCTTCACGCTCGAAGTGGGTCTCGATTCGCCACGGCGGACGCTCGTCAACGACGCTTCCGAAATTCGGGTCGGCGGCGAGAACACGGCGCATCTGCGCCGCGTACGACGCGACATCGGTTGCCAGCCGCAACGATCCACCCCGCTTCAGAACGCGCGCGATGCAGCTGACCCTTTCCGGAGTGACCAATCGGCGGTGTGCCTGAGCGTTCTTCGGCCACGGGTCGGGAAAGAACGCCCACACCTCGTCGATCGATTCATCGCTCAGCCGATCGAGGAAGACCAGAGCGTCACCCTCCACCACTCGCAGATTGGTGAGGCCGCCCTCGTCGATGTCGGCCAGCAGCCGGGCGATCCCGGGTCGATGCACGTCGACCGCGATCAGGCCGGAATCAGGGTGGGCTCGTGCGTGCGACGAAGCGAGATCGCCGTTACCCGATCCGATCTCCAGATGCACCGATGTGCGACCGGAGAACACTTCGGCGAGTTCGACGAGTGGGCCGCTCTCGGCCAACCCGTACACAGGGCCGAGGCGGAAGTACGTCTCCGAACGCCGTGATCCGAGACGCCGCCTCCGAGGCTTGAACGTGCGGGCCATCGGCCGGGGCGTCGTATCCATCGGATCGACACGGTAGCGACGGCTAGCGTCGCCCACGATGGAGATCCAACTGCAGGTGGTGCTCGCCGACTACGCGGTCACTCACGACGGCAAGGTGATGATGGCTGGGGCCGGCTGGTCACAAGTCGGATCCGGAATCTTCACGAGCGCTCTCGCTCTCATGGCGAAGATCCCCTGGGACATGACGGAGAAGAAGATTCGGATACACGCCGAACTCGTCGACGAAGACGGGCGGGGAGTTCTCATCAACGGATCGCCGCTGGCGTTCGACATCGACATGGAAGTCGCCCGACCGACGCATCTGAGGCCCGGATCCGATGTCGACCAGAATCTCGCGATCCAGATACCTCCGATCGCCCTGGCGCCCGGCCGTAGTTACGAGTGGCGCGTCACGGTCGACGGCCTCGGGCGCCGCGACTGGAACCGGGCGTTCTTCGTCCGCGAGTAGTTGCGTCACGATCTCTCCGGGCCGACCGGGCGAGAAGATTCCATCGCCCTACCGTCGTGTTCACCGCAGTCGTGCGGTCGTCTACGAAGGAGTCCCCCATGACGCTTCTCCGCAAACCCCTCTTCGATCTCGACTGGCCCTCCTGGGCCGTCACGAGAAGTCCTTTCGAACGTTCGGATGGATGGGTCGACCTCGTGAGTGACTCGATGATTCGCGTCGAAGAATTCGAGAAGGACAAGCACTTCGTGATTCGTGCCGAAGTCCCGGGTATCGATCCCGACAAGGACGTCGAGTTGACGCTGTCTGACGGCGTCCTGCGTCTCATGGTGCACCGCCAACGGGAAAGCCGCGCAGCCGACGCCCGGCACTATCGCAGCGAGTTCCAGTACGGATCGTTCACACGCCTCATCGTTCTTCCCGCCGGTTCGACGGAGAACGATGTGAAAGCTACGTACGAATCGGGAATCCTCGAGATCCAGGTTCCGCTCAACGGCGCCCACGCGAAAGAAAAGCGCATCCAGATCTCCCGATCGTGAGTCGCGCCACTACTGTCCGATGATGGCCTTCAACCCGCTCCTCATGATCGGACGACTCTTCTGAAGATTCTTCTCATGGGCGTCGACCGTCAGTCACTGTCGGATCTCGAGCGCGCCATCACCGACACACCGAACGTCACGATCGTCGGCTCCACCACAAGCGCGCCGGCCGCGGTGCGGGCGATCGCCTCGGCTCGCCCCGAGGTGGCCTTGTTCCCCGAGGATGCCATCGACTTCGGCCGCATGGTGGCGCAGCAGATTCCCGACCTTGCTCGCACGGTGACCGCCCGAGCCGCCGCGATTCGCGGCTCCAACGTGGCGATCGAACTCAAAGCCGTGCAGTCCGGACTCGACGGTGTCGTCGACATCTCTCAATCCCCCTCCGACCTTGGGCGTGAACTCGACGCCGTCCGTCGGCGAATCTGGACGCCGCGCCACCAGGAAACACTCGAGGCGCTGGGCGGAGAGCCGGCCCTGTTGACGCGCACCCTCTCGTTCGACGACGGAGTCCAGCTCGCCGTGGCCGACCTCGTCGCTTACGGCTTGACCGACGAGCAGATCGCAGGGGTCCTCGGACTCGATGTTCAGCAGATTCGCAACCGGATCTCCGACATCCTGTCCCTGAATTCGCTCTCCCACCGCACCCAGATCGCCGTTCTACGCATCATGAATCGGAAGCTTCCTTTACTCGCTGACGAGTGAGGAAGGTCCATCTGATGTCCGATCTTCGACTGACGCTTCTGTCCGAGTTGGCGGCGACGAGTGAGTTCGTCGACGACGACGTCTTCACCGACGTCTCCGAGGACGGCGAGCGATATACGAGCTACCGGATCGTCCGGATGACTCACTCGATCGAGCCGAACGACGAGGGCTGGACACATCTCGCCAATGTCGGCCTCCTCGACGGCACCGCTATAGCCGTTGCTCTGCTCAAGATTCACCTTCGCGTCGTCGAGGACTCGAAGGTGTGCCAGTCACGGCCGAGCGTCTGACTTCACACCGAACGCCTCACGCAGAACTCCGATCTCAGCGAAGTGCAAGTCGAGGAGGTCCCAGAGGTCGGGCACGAGCTCTCGACAGGCGATCAGACCGAAGTCGAGGCGGTCCAGATAACTGTGCACCGTGATGTTGAGCCCCATTCCATCGGTGACGATCGACACCGGTATGTAGTTCTCCATTCGAGCACCGCTCAGATACATCGGTGTTCGAGGGCCGGGCACATTCGAGATGACGACGTTGAACGGGAGGAGTCGCGCTCGGTCGGCCCACCGCAGACGCGACGCCAAGCGAGCCGCCGCGGTCGCGAGTAGCGGCGACGTGGCCTGGGCGCCTTGGGCGATCGTGTCGGCCGGAAGTAGTTCGAACTGTCTCTTGGCCAACTCCATGGCCTGATGGCACAGGGCGACCCGCTCGATCGGATCGGCGCAATTGGTCGGCAAGTCGGCCACGATCCCCGACACTTGATTCGTCCACGGGACCTCTTCCTCCCCCGTTCGCGTCGACACGGGAACCATCGCGCGAAGAGGCCGGTCCGGGAGAGCATCGTGGCGGATCAAGTACTCCCTGAGAGCGCCGGTACAGACGGCCATCACCACGTCGTTGACCGTTCCGCCCGACGCCGTCTTCAGCTCCTTGATGGTTTCGAGCGATGCCGAGCGCATCGCGAATCGGCGGTGTGCGGTGATGGTCCTGTTCCACGGGGTCGGCGGGGCGGGAGTGAGGGGAAGTGTGACGCGGTCGATGTCGGCCGAACGCTCGGTCGATCCGCGACGCGTGATGGATCGCACCGTCTTGCGGACCTGCCGGGTGAGATCGCTCGCTGATGACAGACCGAGGGAATCGACCACACCTTGGGTGACGCGCAACTGCAGACGCAACGCCTTGACTGGGTTGGAAGCCAACTTCGCCACGGCTCGTCGTACCAACTCGGTTTCGCTCACTGCTTCGACCCCAGGAAGAGGTGTCGGAGTCAGATCGGGGCGTGCGTCAGGCGACTGGTCGGTCAGCATGTTGAGCATCACGACTCCGGCTCCCCCGTCGATCGACGAATGGTGGAACTTCGTCATCAGAGCCCAACGTCCGTCACTCAGGCCTTCGATGACGTAGACCTCCCACAGCGGACGCTGACGATCGAGAGCCCGGCCGAAGATGCGCGCCACCTGGTCGGCGAGTTGGGCCTCGGTTCCCGGCGGGGCGAGACCGAGGTGACGAACGTGGTAGTCGAGGTCGAAGTCGTCGTCGACCACCCAATAGGGATGATCGATTCCGAGTGGAACGTCGAGGAGTTTCTCGTGCAGCGGCCCGACTCGACCCGCCAATGCTTCGAAGCGCTCGTACACCGCTCGATACGGATCGAAGTCGGCACTCGGGCGGCTGTACAACGCGAGTCCCGACACGTGCCCGAAGGTCGTCGACGTCTCGAGATGCAGGAATGTCGCATCCAGTCCCGAGAGCTGCCTCATGGCGGAAAAGTACCGCCCGTTCGGCGGCACAGATCAGTCGGACGGACCAGGAATCAGAGGACTCAGCCGCTTGAGCAAATCGCGGTGATGGAAGACCCAGGCCAGTTGAGTGCGGTTGATCATCCCGGACCGGATGAGCATGTGGCTGATCCGGTTTCGAATCGTCTGAGGCGAGAGGTACAGCGCGGAGGCGATCTCCAAGTCGGACAGGCCGATCGCGACGAGATTCAGGATCTCTTCGTCACCGGGATCGTGGGTCACCTCCCCGAGGCTGATGCGTCGGCGGCTCACCGGGCGGGGCAGTTCGCGCCACAGGAGGTCGGAGTCGAGCGCGAACAGTCCGAGACTCACGTTTCGAACCGCCGCCACGATCTCGGGCATGGCGAGACCGAGATCGATGACGTCGTCGTAGCCCGACTGGGCGGCGCGGATCTTCACGACGTTCGACGGATGCCGAACCGCCAGGGCTACCCTGGCCGAACCCGCTCCGGCGGCATCGAGATAGTCGGAGAACAACGACGACAAGAAAGTCAGATCGGCCATCACCTTCCCGATCAGCATCACGTCAGGGCCGAAACGTGTGATCGCTTCGACGGTGGGGCCGAAGGCCAGGAACGTATCCAGACACGCCACCGACCCGAGCTCGCCCAGCCCGTCGACCAGATCGGGCCGTTCGGTCACGACCGTGCGTGCGATCATGATCTTCATCACTCACTCTCGGGTCGGCTCAGTCGCACATCGGAGCCCGGGACATACTTCGGTGTTAGCAAACTGGATGTTGGAGCCTGTTGGTACAAATGTACCGACGCCTGTTTCGACGACTCCGACGACTCGACGGAGTCGGACGAGATCAATCCTCGCGTTCAGATCCGCCCGACAGCAGCTCGGTCATACCGATGTCGGTGAACAGCCATCCCAGATGCGTTCGATTGGCACAACCGGCACGCTGAATCATCGCGCTCACTCGGTTGCGCACGGTCTGAACGGAGAGGTGCACCCCCAGAGCGATGTCGCGATCCGAGACGCCGAGCGAGACGAGCTCGATGATGTCGTGGTCGATGGCGTCGACGACCACGTCGTCCACGTCAGCCGATGGTCGATAGGTCTCGACGGTGTCCCACAGCCGATCGTGCCGGAGCAGCGACTCGCCGGCGCAGATGCTCCGCATCCGCTCGACGACATCGGGTGCCGACATATCGGTGTCGATGATGTCGAAGAAGCCGCGACGCTGAGCCTGGATCTTGACGGCATCGGTCGAACCCCCGGACCCCAGCACGCACTGCGCCCCCGCCCGACTTCCGGCCAGACCCAGACGACACATGAGCGAGGACGCGCTCGTCAACTGCGGACCAACGACGACGATGTCGGGGCGACTGCGGACGATGGTCGCGCGGGCGATACGCGCCGAGGATCGATGATCGACCACCTCGACCGACCAAGTCGAGTCGGCGTCGCGCACGGCGTCGCGTAGGCCGGGGACAGCCCGGTCGACCCACACATCCACGACGCTTCGCATCTCTCAGGCCTCCGAGCGCCGACCCTAGGGGCTGGCCTGTCAGCCACGACCGAACGGAAGTACTTCGACGATGCGTGTCTGGTCACACGCACACTGGAGCGGACGACGGGATTCGAACCCGCGACCCTCACCTTGGCAAGGTGATGCTCTACCAACTGAGCCACGTCCGCAGCACGGGAAACACTATCGCCGGGTCACTCGGGCCCACACCCCGGTCAGGGCGCCTCCAGAGCATCGGCCCGTGACCGTCCCCACACGGTCCCGGCCAGACCCCCGAGCACCATGGCCGCTCCGATGACCTTGCTCCAGCCGAGGGACTGGTCGTAAATCAGCCAGGCGCCGACCACTGACACGACGGGGCCGAGCAACGTGAGCAACGACGTGACCGTGGCGTCGAGATGACGACTGGCCCAGGTGACGAGACCATGACCCACCAGGCCCGGGCCCGCGATCATCCCGGCCAACAAGAGGTAGTCCTTCGCACCGACGGCCGTGAGGTCGTCGGACGTCAACAGACACCATGGCGTGATGGTGATCGAGCCGACGAGAAAGACTCCCGACAAGAACGTCCAGCCGTCGATGCCAGCATCGCGCGTGCGCTTCAAGATGATGAAGTAGACGGTCCAGCACGTCACGTTGACCAGGGCGTAGAAGTCGCCTTTCAACGAAGCACCGTCACTGTTCGAGCCGACCAGCACGACCAGCACGAGCCCGAACAGCGAGACGAACGCGAAAGGAAGACGACGCAGTTCGGTGCGCTCCCCCAGCAATCGTCCGAGGCCGAGCACCATGAGGGCTGGCGTGAGATGCGAGATGAGCGTGGCGGCCGCGATCGACGTGGTTCGCGCCGCCTGGAAACCGAACATCATCGACAGCCCGAAGAACACACCGGGCACCACACACTTCTTCAGAACAGCGAGCGTCATGGGCTGGCCCCACACACGAGCGGCCACGAACATGACCGGAGTGCCCAACCACATGCGATACAGCGCGACGGTGGTGCCGTCGACGCTCATCCCGCGCACCATCAACGGACCGAGACCCCACGCCACCACGGCGAGGAGAACGGCGGGAACGGCGACGTCGTTCGATTCGCGGCTGGCGGCTAGGGTCACGAGGCCTTCGGACGCAGGTCGACCCGGAGGACGAGTACTCCGTCCTCGATGGTCGCCTGCGCGTCACCGATGATCGCGAAGTCCTGGAAATCGCGCTGTGCGTTCTCGATGAACAACTGGCGTTCTTCACCAGCCACCGGCGGAAGAGGGCGCTTCTTCACGGCGGCAGCCCGGTCGCGGAACCTCTGGAGCATCGCATCGAGATCGAGTTCGGCCATAGCTCCACGGTAGACCGCGAGCCGACCGTGAGCCGGCTTCTCGACACCGACGCTCAGCGACCGAGCAGCGGATCGATGGGGGACGATCCACCACGCTCGATCGGACCCGAGTTGACCGGATCGGCGTCGTACAGATCGGAGTCCTCGTCCAGGTCGTCAAACAAACCGTCACCCGTCTCGATGACGGGCTCGTCGGGAGCGAATTCGATGTCGGCCGGAATCTCGTCGTCGACCACAACGACGTCGACCGCTGGCACTTCGCTGACCGCATCGTCGGCTGACGCATCGTCGACGAGCAGCTCGTCGGCAACGGGTTCGAGAACGGCGACCGCCGCGCCCGGCCGGGCCACATCGAGAGCCTGACGACGTTCGATGGGGCTACCCAGACGCCACCGTTTCGAGCCCATCACCACCAGGGGCGCCAATGCCTCGGGGTCGGGACGCGTGGAGCGCCAGAACCACACGGTGATGCCAGTGAGCGCCACCCCGGCCGCCACCAACGCCACGGCCACCACCAACACCACCGCGGAACTTCCGGTGTCACCGACGGAGCGGGTGTCGATGCCGGCCAACCAGGTCACCCCGCCATTATGTCGGGCGCCAGCCGTGCCGAACCCCCGATCGAGCCCGGAACGTGATCGTCAGCGTTGATGCTTCGGACACCAAAAGGTCGTGCGCCCGCCCACCGTCGCCCGCTTCAGAATCGCGCCGTCACGCGGACACGCGGAGCCCGGAACGCGCAACTCCACACTCAAACGGCCGGCATGACTACCACCACGGCGCGCCAGTTGTGGAAGCACCGCCCGCATCTTCGCGTGAATCAGGTCGACGGATACGGCATCGAGTTTCTTGCGACGCGGGTCGACATCGGCCCGCCACAAGATCTCGTCCACCAGCATGTTGCCGAGTCCAGCCACGGATGATTGATCGAGTAGCACCGCCTTGATCGGCGCATTGCGACCGACCACTCGCTCGCGGAATTGCTGCTTCGTGATCGTCATCGCATCGGGCCCCAGACCCTCACCGTGCCGGGTCGGCTGCACCCGGGCGAAGCGACGAGGGTCGCTGATGTACATGAAGCCTTTCCCGAACGAGAGTCCGAAACGAATCCAGCGCGAATCATCCGAGGCCGCGTACGACAGCTCGTCGATGGGTGACCGGCCGTCCACGATGATTCGACCCGACATTCCGAAGTGGAGATCGACGGCCAGCGACGACGTGTGGAGCGTCAGCACCTTGCCGAGACGCGTCACGTCGGTGATGCGCTGGCCTTCCAGGCCCCGCACGACTCCCGGTTCGCCCACCACCAACGAGTCGAGATGCGTCACGCGCGACACCCGGCGACCGATCACTCGACGGGCCGCTTCGGCGTACATCTCCACTTCGAGGATCTCGGGCACGAGCCCATTGTCGGTCAATGTCCCCCGCATCGTCACATCGGCGACGAACTGCGCGGCGACGCCGTGTGAGACAATGAGCGCATGAGCGACACACTCATCGGCCTCCTCGGAATCGCCGGATGCATCGCCATGATGTGGGGTGCGTCGCGGATCGAGCCGCATTGGTCCAGCAAGGACGGGCGCCGTTTCGTGTGTCGGGTACAGACCCTGGGCATCCACGATCTCCCCGACGGTCCATGGCGCGAGATGCGCGCTTTCGTCGACGGATCGAGCGTCGTGTTGGGTTCGCGTTCGCGCCGAGCCAAACGCCTGGCTGGCGTCTACCGGGTGGCTGGCCGAGCTCCTGAGTCACCAGGCAACAAGGTGATCTTCGTGCTCCAGGGCGATGCGCGCCTTCTCGTGCGCATTCCGGCCAAGAGTCGGGCGACCAACACTCTCGACTCACTCGTCACCTCCCGCTGAACGCGCCGCTTCAGCGCGGAGCACGGGTCAGACGTTGGCGAGAAAATGACGTAGCGGCGGGCCCACCTGATCGAGATCGATCAGGAACGAATCGTGCCCGTGCGGCGAGTCGATCTCGATGTACTCGGCCGGAACTCCGCGCGACACGAGCATGTCGCGAATCTGGATCTGCTGATACGCGGGATACAGCATGTCGCTGTGAATGCCCAGGGTGAGCGTGGGCACGTTGACACGTGCCATGGCCGCTTCGAGTCCACCTCGACCGCGGCCGATGTCGTGGAGGTCCATCGCCTTCCCGATCACGAGATACGAGTTGGCGTCGAAACGGCGCACGAGTTTGTCACCGTGATACTCGAGGTAACGCTCGACTTCGAACTTCTGGTCGATCGACTTGAGCGCGTTGTCGCTACCCACGATCTGGCGACCGAAACGTTCGGTGAACACGTTGTCACTTCGGAACGTCACCTGAGCCACCATGCGCGCGGTCGACAGGCCCTCGTGCGGACCGTCGCCCGGCGCGGCGTCGTAGTAATCCCCACCCCGCCATTTCGGATCGGTCATGATCGCGCGACGGCCGATGGAGCCCCAGGCGATCTGCTGCGCCGACGCCTGCGCACACGTGGCGATGGGCGCGATCGATGCGACACGGTCGGGATAGGTGGTGACCCACTCGAGAACCTGCATTCCACCCATCGATCCGCCGATGATCGAATGCCAACGACCGATTCCGAGATGATCGGCCAGACGAACTTGTGCTCGCACCATGTCGCGAATGGTGATCACCGGGAATCGTGAGCCGTACGGCTTGCCGTCTTCGGGATGCAGCGAAGCCGGACCCGTCGTTCCCTGACAACCGCCGAGAACGTTGGTGCACACGACGAACCACTCGTTCGTGTCGATGGCGAGACCCGGACCGACCGCACTCTCCCACCAACCCGGCGTCGGGTGACCGACATCGGCCGGACCGGCGACGTGACTGTCGCCCGTCCAGGCGTGGCACATCAGGACCGCGTTGCTCGCGTCGGCGTTGAGCGTTCCCCACGTCTCGTACGCGACGACGACGCCATCGAGCACCTGACCAGAGTCAAGGGCCAACTTGCGATCGAGCGACAAGAACTGCCGATTCCCTACCGGGTCGGTCGGACGCCAGGCACCCGACACGGGCACTGCATCGTTCATCTCGGGCTCCTTTCGTCGACTCGTCGCGGCAGGTGACCCATCCAGGGAAGCTTCGTTGCCGGCGAACCGGCCACATCCCCACCGCACGAAGCGGCAGGAGGCACCTTGGGGCTTCCGCCCAGGTTGCCGGGCCCGATTTCTCGAGCCGCTCTGGATGAGACGAGCCAAGGTTACCGACTCAGCGGTAACGCTCCTCGGTGGTTTGGTGTTCGGGCAGACCCACCAGATCGGTGAACTCGTCGAATCGCCCCGGGCGCACCGCACCGAGCGAGCCGGTCGAGGCCAACGTGGACGCCGCCGCGGTCATGGCATCGACGGCCGCGAACAACAAGCCCACCGGCGACACCAGCAGGCGGAAACCGCGGTCGGCCAATTCGGATGCGGAGAGATGAGCGATGCCGCCCTTCTCGGCCATGTTCGCGACCAACACCACATCGGGAAGTTCGCGGGCGATCGTGTCGAGCTCGTCTTCCGACGCGGGTGCTTCGATGAACACGGCGTCAACACCCAGATCACGCGCGCGCTTACCCCGCTCGATGGCCTCGTCGAGCCCGAGGGCACCACGAGCATCGGTACGAGCGGTGACGACGAGTTCGGTGCGATGATCGATTGCGGCACGCACCTTGGCCAACCAGTCGTCGGTCGGGACCACTTGTTTGTTGGGCATGTGACCGCACTTCTTCGGCCACACCTGATCTTCGAGGAACATGCCCGCCGCGCCCGCTTCTTCCCACAACTCGACCGTTCGCATCACGTTCATGGCGTTGCCATAGCCGGTGTCGGCATCCACAACGACCGACCGAGTCGGAACGGCGTGACAGATCCGCCGGGCGGTCTCGGCCATCTCGACCTGCGATAGATGACCCACATCGGGTTCACCGAGCAACGCACCCGACACGGCGAAACCCGACACGAACAATGAATGAAAGCCGGCCCGCTCGGCCACCAACGCCGATGTGGCGTCCCACACCCCGGGCATCACGACCACTTCGCGCCGCGCGAGCCGAGCCCGCAGGGCGTCGGCCGTCACGACGTCACACCGAGTCGTTCGAAGGCCACACCTTTCAATCGCTTGTAGTCGACCTTGCCGTTGGGTGCCCGCCCGATGGTGTCGACGATCACGAGGTGACGAGGCGCTTTGTAGGCAGCGAGCGACGCCTTCACGTGCGCGTTCAACTCGTCGAGGCTCGGCGTGACACCCGCGGCTGCTTCGACCACCGCACAGATGGTCTCGCCGAATCGCTGATCGGGAATGCCCACAGCAACAGCGTCGCGCACCGACGGGTGGCGCTTCAGCGCTTCTTCCACCTCTTCGGGGAACACCTTCTCTCCACCGGTATTGATGCACACCGACCCGCGCCCCAACAAGTTGATCGTTCCGTCAGCCAGCACCTCGGCCCAGTCGCCCGGGACGCTCCAGCGCCGACCCTCGAAGGTGCGGAACGTCTGGGCGGTCTTGGCCTCGTCGCGGTAGTACCCGAGCGGGATGAAACCACCAACGGCAACCAAGCCGCGCTCGCCGGAGCCCGGTTCGACACGACGCCCGTCCTCGGTGAACACCACGCACGACGGTCCGAGTTGGAACTTCGCCGTCTCGCTCGCCGCACCAGCAGCACTGACCGATCCACCCAGACCCACCGCTTCGGACGAACCGAACGAGTCGAACAAGATCACGTGAGGAATGTGCTTCAAGAGACCCTGTTTGTTCTCCTGACTCCACATCACACCCGACGACGACATGAGGATCAGACTCGACAAGTCGTACTTACCCGGATTCGCCTCGAGATTCTCGAGGATGGGTCCGGCAAAGGCCTGCCCCACGATCACGAGCGACGTGACCTTGTTGCGCTGCACTTCATCCAGGAGTTCGTCGATGTCGAGCGACCGGGACGGCATCGTGACGATGCAGCCGCCCATGTTCAGGGTGATGAGACTCGAGAACTGACCGGTGCCGTGCATCAGCGGACACGCCGAGAGCGTCACGAAGGGCGGAACGCTCTCGCCGATACGGCTGATGAGATGATCGAACGACTCAGCAGGCGAAATCCCGAGGAGCGCCTGACCGCCCGCGCCCAGCACGTTGAAGAGATCGTCCTGACGCCACATCACACCCTTGGGCATCCCGGTTGTTCCACCGGTGTACAGGAGCAAGAGAT
>Ga0315902_10003758_pt1 | contig 22445 bp, 25 predicted proteins | sample LakEriMetagenome_9_FD_203523 | JGI IMG/M metagenome (GOLD analysis project Ga0315902, IMG submission 203523) | Freshwater fungal communities from buoy surface, Lake Erie, Ohio, United States - Buoy 12 MA117 | ecosystem: Environmental > Aquatic > Freshwater > Lake > Lake biofilm | place: USA... | reverse complement strand
ATAATACAATTCGTTTAGACGTTGCTAGAGTGAAAGAATTGATTGCAAATTTGGGCTATGTCAAAAAAGAGATATTAGGTCATGAAATCGATGAATTCTTAGTCTAAATGGATTTCTATAACGGTGGTCATTTTATTGATGAAAGAGGTCTATTAAAATTTGTGAATGGCTTTGACATGAAGCCGATTAGACGTATGTACCTTATTGAACCGGCATTTGGTCAAATTAGAGCTTGGCAAGGGCATAATAAAGAGCACAAATGGTTTTTTGTATTAGAAGGTAGTTTTTTAATTCAAACCGTTTCTATGCAAGATCCAGTGCAAAGAAATAAAATGATAGTTCATGCCGATGACAACATGGTGGTTCATGTTGCTTCAGGAAACTACAATGGTTTTGAAGCACTTTTTCAGGGGAGTAAGTTGTTGGTTTTCTCAGACCAAACAATCGATGAAGCAGCAACTGACGATTTTAGATTGACTTTAGAAGATCTAGCTTGGAACATATGAAAAGAATTGGCATATCAGGGCAAAATGGATTTGTTGGGTATCATCTATACCAAACTCTCAATCTTTTCAAAGATGAGTTCCGGCTAGTCACTTTTTATCGTTCTTTTTTTGAGGATGATACCAGCTTAGACAAATTTGTAGTTCAATGCGATGTGATTGTTCACTTAGCGGCCTTAAATCGTCATAATGACCCTGAGGTCATTTATGATATGAATATCCGGCTGGTAAAGAAGTTGGTTGCCTCACTTGAAAGAACCCAAAGCCAAGCACATATCTTTATTTCTTCTTCTACTCAGGAAGAGCGCGATAACCTTTACGGTAAATCCAAGAAGGAAGGGCGCTTGATGCTGTCAGATTGGGCCAATAGAGCAGGTGGGAAGTTAACAGGAATGGTGATTCCGAATGTTTTTGGCCCCTTTGGAAATCCTTATTATAATTCTGTAGTGGCTACGTTTTGCCATCAAGTTTCACACAATGAAACACCTAACGTTGAAGTAGATGGCCTATTGAAGTTGATTTATGTGGGTGAACTAGTGGAGGCGATTTTAAAAGCGATTCGTAGGGAGGATAACACCCACGAGCTTCAAATTCCGCATACCGCTGAAGCTAAGGTATCAGAAATATTGGATTTGTTGCAACACTATAAAGATGTCTATCAAGAAAAGGGAGAATATCCAGCCATTAACAGCTCATTCGAACACAAGCTGTTTAACACCTACCGCTGCTACATGGATATTGCGAATTACTTTCCACGAAAATTTACTCAGCATACCGATAACCGAGGCGCTTTTGTAGAAATCGCCCGTCATGGCATAGCAGGACAAACATCTTTTTCAACCACCGTTCCAGGTATTACTAGGGGAAATCACTTTCATACCCGTAAGATAGAGCGCTTCGCAGTAGTTAAAGGAAAAGCCCTTATCCAACTCCGCAGAATCGGAACCGATGAAGTTCGCGATTTTTACCTAGACGGGGCAGAACCCGCCTATGTTGATATGCCCATCTGGTACACCCATAATATTAAGAATATAGGCGATGAAACATTGTATACCATTTTTTGGATAAACGAACCTTATGACCCAGCAGACCCAGATACGTATTTAGAAAATGTTTAGAATGAAAAAATTAAAAGTAATGACGGTTGTAGGTACACGACCTGAAATAATCCGATTATCAAGAGTCATGGCAGCATTAGATGCCAGTCCCGCAATCGAACACATTACGGTTCACACGGGTCAGAATTATGACTACGAACTAAACGAAGTATTCTACGAGGACATGGGTGTTCGTAAACCGGATTATTTTCTAAACGCCGCGGGTGCAACAGCTACAGCTACCATCGGGCAAATATTTATTAACATCGATCCCATTTTGGAAGAAGTTAATCCAGATGCCTTTTTGGTATTAGGAGACACCAACTCTTGTTTGTGTGCCATCCCAGCTAAGAAGCGTAGAATCCCTATCTTTCATATGGAGGCAGGAAACCGCTGTTTCGATCAACGTGTACCTGAGGAAACCAATCGTAAAATTGTCGATCACATTGCGGATATCAACCTAACTTATTCAGATATCGCCAGAGAATACTTACTTCGAGAAGGTTTACCCGCAGACCGTATTATCAAAACAGGTTCACCGATGTTTGAGGTATTGAATCATTACATGCCGAAGATTCAATCCAGTGATGTATTAGATCGTTTGGGATTAGAAAAAGGTAAATACTTTGTTGTCTCTGCCCACCGAGAGGAAAATATCAGTAACGACAAGAATTTCTTCGGATTACTTGAAACTCTAAATCAGATAGCTGAAAAGTATCAGTTTCCGATAATTGTTAGTACCCATCCACGTACACGGAAACGCCTGGATCAATTAAATCAGGGCAAATTCGATCAATCCGTGTCATCCACGTACCATCTTCATTCGCTGATTCAATGGCAAAAACCCCTCGGATTCTCCGACTACAACGCACTACAAATAAATGCCTTTGCCGTCCTATCTGATAGCGGCACCATCTCTGAAGAATCATCCGTCATGAACTTTAGAGCACTTAACATCCGCGACGCCCACGAACGGCCCGAAGCCATGGAAGAGGCCTCTGTAATGATGGTAGGACTCAATCCCGAACGAATCCTTCAATGCCTGGTCCAACTCGAACTTCAAGCAATTGGCGCAAGATCCGCTAACAACCAAACGGAGCTTAAAGATCACAGCTCACAGATTACATTGTTCCGCCCCGTCTCCGACTACTCCATGCCCAACGTCAGTGAGAAAACAGTGCGAATTATATTGAGTTACACGAGTTATATCAAAAGAGTTGTTTGGGGTGAGTAATTTTAAGTCTTTTATTTCAAGCCTTCATACTAATCTTTCAGGTAAAAACATATCCAAGAAGATAGTTGTATTTGAATCAGATGATTGGGGGGCAATTAGGGTACCATCAAAAGAAGCAATTGATAGACTTAAAATAAAAGGGTTAGATCTTACAAAAAATGCTTATACCAGATTTGACGGCTTAGAGAGTAATTCTGATTTAGAATCCCTACTTGAAATTTTAGATAAACACAAAGATATAAACGGTAATCACCCTATTATAACTGCTAACTTTGTTACTTGTAATCCTGACTTTGAAAAGATAAAAAGTTCAAATTTTGATCAGTATTTTAATCAAAAAATATCAGCGACTTACAACAATTACTCAAATAGCGATAAGGTCTTAGATTTAGTTTTTTCAGCGAATTCAAATGGTCTTTTTTTGCCTCAATTCCATGGAAGAGAACATGTTAATGTTGAACTTTGGCTCTCTTTATTAAAAAATAATGATATTTTTTTTAGATTAGCTTTTGAGGAAGGTATTTCAGGACTAGGACGCGAAAGTGTTTCAAATCTTTCAAGAAGTATTCAGGCGACTTATGATACTTATAATACTGATTTTGCAAGTAAATCTTTAGATGAAGGGCTAAATTATTTTGAAGATATATTTGGTTTTAGATCCGATTCCTTTATTCCAAATAATTTCGTTTTAGATGTTAAATTATTACCATTTTTGTTTTCCAAAGGAGTTAAAGTTAGTCAGGGCATGAAATATTTTTTAGCTCCAATAAAACCCCACAAGAATAATTTTAAAGTTTTTAGAAAAAATGGATCACTAAATCAAGGGAACCAATTAGAATTAGTAAGAAATTGTTTCTTTGAGCCAACCGAAACAGGTAGAGATTTTATATCAACCTTAAAGGAGATTAGTTTAGCATTCTCATTAAAGCAACCTGCAGTAATATCTACGCATAGATTAAATTTTTCATCAAGAATATCTATTGAAAATAGAGACAGGAATTTAAAGTATTTTGATGATTTGATAAATTCAATTTTAAAACAATGGCCAGATGCTGAGTTTTACTCAACCTTAGGTTTAGCAAAATATTATAGCGGAAATTTTATCTAAAAATTTTTTTAATTGTAAATGCATGTGATAAGTAATGTACACCCAAAAAACATCGCCAGTGGTAAAGTACGATCTTTTAAAACATCAAAACTACCCACAAGAAATATAACACCAAGTTCAAAGCCAAATAGAATTTGAAGCGATTAATGAGCGCGTGAGTATGATGGGCTTAGCAAAACGCTTTTATATTTTGACATGAAAATCCTAGTTGTCGGAGATTTTTGCCCAAATTTTGAACTGAAAAGGCAATTATTGATTAATGAACCGAGGGAAATCTTCGATAAATTTTATAGAATTATTCAAAAGTCAGATTTAGCAATTGTAAATTTAGAGTCACCATTAACTTCATATGACAAGGCAATTGATAAGACTGGACCTGCTTTAAAAGCCGATACGGTTTTTGCTGATTTTTTGAAAAATTCAGGTTTTGGACTTGCCACCTTGGCAAATAATCACATTATGGATTATGGTCCAATTGGATTCTATGATACGGTTGAAGCTTTAAAAAGTGCAGGATTAAATCATGTGGGAGCAGGTAATTCCATACATACGGCAAAGCTTCCATTTATTTATACTTCTAATGAGGGGAAAAAGCTTGCTATTTTAAATTTCGCGGAAAATGAGTGGTCAACTACAAAAGGTGATTATCCAGGGGCTGTAGGATTTGATACTGTTTCTAACTTTTGTTCAATTCAAGAAGCCAAGAAAAAAGTTGATTTTGTACTTTTAATTACCCATGGTGGTCATGAAAACTACCATTTACCAAGTAAATCTTTTAGAGATTTATTACGTTTTTTTGTGGACGCCGGGGCAGACGCTATAATAAACCATCATCCACATTGCATAACAGGGTTTGAAATCTATAAAGGAAAACCAATTTACTATTCAATTGGAAACTTCTTGTTTGATAAAAAGAGTACAGATTTTAGTTATTGGAACAAAGGCCTAGCAGTAGAAATTGATTTTTCAGACCATATCATTAAAGCAAATACGCATATTTTTTATCAAAGTGTAAATGAAAGAACTTTTGAACTACTGGAAGGGGAGATAGCCAATAAAGAATTAGAGCAACTTAATTCATTATCTAAGATTATTCAGAATGATTACGAATTGGATAAAGAGCTTCTAAGGTGGATAAGTAGAAGTCAGAAATATTACAATATTAATATTGAGCCCCATTCTATTAGAATAATTCAAGCTTTGCAAAATAGAAGTATTATTCCAAGTTTTTGGAGTAAAAGAAAGAAAATGTTTTTGTTGAATATGTTAAGGTGCGAGTCTCATAGGGAAATATTAATCCAAAAACTAGAAAATGAAATTAGCAATCCATAACAGCAACTCTGGTTTCCATCCGCGATGGGTTGCCTATTGCGAGAAAATGGGAATTACTTGTAAACTGGTAAATTGCTATTCCAATGATTTAATTGAGCAGCTTAAAGACTGCAGTGCACTTATGTGGCATTTTAATCAGGGCAGTCATAAAGACAATATTGTAGCAAAGCAAATATTGTTTGCGTTACAACATACTGGATTTGTAGTATTCCCTGATTTCCGTACAGCTTGGCATTTTGACGATAAAGTAGGGCAGAAATATTTGTTTGAGTTAATTAAGGCCCCTTTAGTTCCATGCTATAATTTTTTTGACAAAACAGAAGCTCTAGACTGGCTAGAATCTGCAATATTTCCAAAAGTGTTTAAGCTCCGCGGAGGAGCTGGATCGCAGAATGTTCGCTTGATAAGGAGCAAATCACATTGTCTCAAAATAATAAACAAAGCTTTCGGCAAAGGCTTTCCTAAATATGATGCATGGGGTAGTTTAAAAGAACGCATTTATAAATTCCGAAAAGGTAAAATATCATCCTTTGAAGTAATGAAAGGGTTCATACGCTTGTTTTATGCACCATCCTATGCTCGATTAGTCGCCAATGAGGTGGGATATGTTTATTTTCAGGATTTTATCCCCAATAATGATTCAGACACAAGAATAGTAGTAATTGATGGTAAGGCATTTGGATTAAAGCGTTATGTGAGAGACGGTGATTTTAGGGCTTCCGGAAGTGGTAATTTTGCGTGGGCAAAGGAGCTATTTGATGAACGTTGCGTCAAAATTGCTTTCGAAATTACATCTAAATTAGATTTGCAAGTTGGTGCTTTTGATTTTGTTTTTGATGAGAATAATGTTCCACTAATTGTTGAGTTAAGTTATGGTTTTGTCTCCCACCTGTATGATGATTGCGTGGGTTATTGGGACTTAAATTTGGTTTGGCACGAAGGCAAAACCATTAAAGAGGAGTGGATGGTGGACTTGGTATTAAAGCAAATCAGCAAAGAATAAACAAATAAATTTAAAACAAATAAATATGGGAGTTAAATTTTATCCTTTTGCTAGAGGTTTAGCAAGTTATGTTTTACCTAGTTCTATTTTTTATAGACCAGGAAAAGGTGGTACATTCTCAAGTGAATACTGCTACAGTGTTTGTTAAGGCATTTACATTATTTGATCCAAAACTAATCATTTTATATACCTGACCAAATAAAAAACATTGCTGAAATAGGTCCATGTGATTCCCTTGGTATTGGATTAAGTGCTATTTATACGGGAGCTTCAAATAATTATGCATTTGATGTACTAGAACACGCCAACACTGAGAAAAATGATTTCCTTAATTCAGAGTTAAAAGAATATTTTATCCCTCAAAAGGATATTCCAAATACCGAAAGACAACGATTTACAGCTCCTAGACTCCCTAGTTATTCTTTTCCTGAACTATTAAAACCCAATTCATCAGCATATTATGAATCAAAGTTTAATGAAATTCGAAAGGCCTTAATAAAAAGGAATTATGATAAAGTGAATATTCAATATATCGTTCCTTGGATGAATACGGATAAGAAGGATTTAAAGAATATTGATCTTATTTTTCACAGGCTGTAATGGGACACGTTGACGATATTGAGTTTGCTTATAGAGAAATGTTCAATTGGTTGAGACCTGGTGGAGTTATTTCTCATCAAGTTGATTCTAAAACCCATGAAATGATAATTGAATGGAACGGGCATTGGTTATCGGTGATGCTATGTGGGAACTTTTATCGCATGGTAGGAAGTATCCTATGAATAGACTCGCCTTATCCTCTCACGTTGTAATAATAGAAAGAGCAGGTTTTGAGGTTGTCTTTGTAAAGCCAATTGAAAAGGAAAACAATTTTAAAGGTCAATTACCAAAGGTTCCAAATGTAGTGTTCACAGAATCAGCTCTTGTTACATCAGGCGCCTTAATTCAAGCAATAAAAAAGTAAGAATTCTTGAGAAGAATTTGTTTGGTAATCCCCTCTCTCCAATCCGGAGGCATGGAGCGCGTGATGTCTGAATTAGCCTCATATTTTTGCTCTAAAGTGGAGGTTGAAGTACATTTGGTACTTTATGGACTTACCCGTGAGATTTTTTACCCAATTCCTGATAATTTAATTGTTCATAAACCGGTTTTTGAATTTGACAATTCTAAGCGAACATGGAACACTATAAAAACGCTATGGTTTTTGAGACAAAAAATAAAGGAAATACATCCTGATACGGTTCTTAGTTTTGGTGAGTTATGGAACAATTTTGTATTGTTAGCTACCTTAGGTTTAAATTATCCCATTTTTGTTTCAGATCGATGTCAACCAGACAAGAGTTTAGGAAAATTTCATAATAGATTAAGAAAATGGCTTTACCCAAAAGCAACCGGTGTAATTTGTCAGACGGAAGTGGCAAAAAACATTTACAGCAAAATGTTTTACCACCCCAACTTGGTAGTAATAGGAAACCCAATACGAGCAATTGAATCAAATAATGCAAGTAAACAAGAAAACATAATTTTGTCAGTCGGTCGAATAATTCAAAGCAAACACCATGATGAGTTGATTAAAATTTTTTCACAAATTGATGACTACGATTGGAAATTAATCATCGTCGGTGATGATGCTCTCAAGCAGAACAATAAGCAAAGATTAAAAAAATTAGTACATGATTTAGGTATCGATGATAGAGTAGAGTTGACCGGAAATAGGAAGGATGTTGAGACGTTTTATATCAGAGCAAGAATCTTTGCTTTTACTTCGAGTTCAGAGGGTTTTCCTAATGTAGTTGGAGAGGCCATGTCGGCAGGTTTACCTGTGATAGCATATGATTGTGTTGCGGGTCCAAGTGATTTGATTGAACATGAAAAAACGGGATATTTAATAAAACTTCATGATATATCGAGTTTTAAAAATGGTTTAGAGAAATTGGTCAAAGATGAAGGGCTAAGGGAAGCATTTGGGAACCAAGGAAAATTAAAAATACAAAACTTCTCAGTTCAGAATATCTCACAGGAATTTGAAAAAGTCATTTTTAATGCGCGTATTGCAAATTAATTCCGTTGCTAATAGTGGTTCAACAGGCCGCATAGCTGAAGAAATAGGGAATGTATTATTAGCCCATGGTCACGATAGCTACATTGCTTATGGTAGAGGAACAGCTACTAGTAGCTCTAAATTGATTAAAATTGGATCAGATAAAGATGTTTATCTACATGGAGCCTATACTTTGTTGACAGATAAACATGGATTTGGATCTATCAGAGCTACACAAAAGTTTATTCAGGAAGTCGAAAAAATAAATGTAGATTTGATAGCCTTACATAATCTGCATGGTTATTACATTCATTTGCCAACACTTTGGGATTTTATTAATAAAACAAATGTGCCGGTTGTTTGGACCTTATTCGATTGCTGGGCTTTTACTGGTCATTGTTCCTATTTTGACGATATAGGTTGTGTAAAATGGAAAAATCATTGTTTTAATTGTCCCAAACATAAAAGTTATCCCTCGTCTTGGGTTGATAATTCCTTTTCCAATTTTGAAGAAAAAAGCAAATATTTTACCTCAGTTAATAATATGGAAATTATTGCTCATTCCAATTGGCTGGGTGATTTGGTAGGAAATTCTTTTCTGAAGAAATATAGAGTACACGTAACACCTTCTGCGATTAATTTAGATTTGTTTGCGCCAACATTATCAGATTTAAATGTGAGATATAGAGTTGATGAAAAAAAGGTCATCCTGGGATGTGCTAATACTTGGTCAAACAGAAAGGGGTATGATGATTTTGTAACACTTTCGAAAAGGATAGATGAGGAATACCAAATTGTAATGATTGGCCTGAACACAAAAGAAATAAATTCCTTACCCAATAACATCATAGGCCTTCAACGTACTGAGAGTATTAAAGAATTAGCTCAGTGGTACACGTTGGCTTATGTTTTTGTTAATCCCACGTCACAAGATAATTTTCCAACTACTAATTTGGAATCATTGGCCTGTGGAACGCCAGTAATTACTTATGATACAGGTGGAAGTCCAGAGGCTATTGATGAAGATACTGGTTTTTTAGTGAATAAAGGAGATGTTAATGGGATTGTCGAAAGTATTAAAAAGTTGAATGGATTGAATTACGATAATATTTCTAAGGCCTGTAGGGCAAGGGCTGAAAGGCTTTATGATAAGAAAACACGTTATTTGGATTATTTAAAGGTTTTTGAGGGCATGCTTAAAAGTTGAAAAAGTGCAATTCTTATTAGGTTATAAAATTCATTAGACTGTATTTAAAAATAGGGGTTAATATTAATGGTAGTTCTTTGTATTTTTATAAGTAAAAGAGGTTGTTAGTGGTTAGTATTATACAAAATATAAGAAGAAATCTTTCCAACTTACCTGGTTGGAGAACAAGGCGTAAGTTATTGGTTATTGAATCAGATGATTGGGGATCTGTACGTATCAGGGATAAAGAAGCTTATATTGCTTTAAAGAATAAGGGACTTAATGTAGATAAAATCCACTACGATTCTGTAGAGTCCATTGAATGCAATGATGATTTGGAGTTGTTATTTGACTTACTCCTTAGTTTCAAAGACAAAAACGGTAGACATCCTGTGTTTACTCCTATGTGTATTATGGGTAATCCGGATTTTGGGAAAATTAAAGAATCTGGTTTTCAAGATTATTTTTTTCAACCACTGCATGAAACAATCAAAGATTTTCCTAGCAGTAATTACATTATAGATTTATGGAAAGAGGGTTCTAGAATGAATCTATTTGCGCCAGAAATTCATGGGAGGGAACATATTAATGTCCGACGATATATGAAAATCCTGCAATCTCATGAAGGAAAGGAAGGATTGCGTTATGCTCTTGAATACCATTCAGTAGGTCCATCAGCATATAGTGGGATTAACTATCCTAATTATTTAGGAGCACTACATCCTGAAACAAAAGAAGAAATTCCAGAATTGCATAATTATATCCTTGATGCTGGTAAGTTGTTTAAGGAGTACATGGGGTATCAGCCTAGAGTATTCATTGCCCCCAATGCAGAGGAACCCAAGGAATTAGAATCCTCCTTAAGTCAAATTAAAGTTCAATATTTAACTCGGTCCAAAAAACGTATTTATCCTTTAGGCGATGGAGCGTTTGCTAAAGAATGGAATTTCATTGGAAAAAAAAATGAACTTGACCAAGTAGTTATCAATCGAAATGCTAACTTTGAACCTGTTTCTTTTCGAGAGCAGGAGCATACCTCAGATTGGGTAGATAGATGTTTGAAAGATATAGAAATAGCCTTTCGCTGGGAAAAGCCTGCTGTTGTATCTTCGCACAGGGTGAACTATGTTGGAAGCATTCGACCTGAAAACAGGCAAAAAGGTTTAAGATCATTGAAGCGTTTATTGACTGCCGTTCTTAATAAATGGCCTGACATTGAGTTTATGAGCAGCTTTGAGTTAGGCGAATATATAAGAAAATCAAAATATGAGTAAAACATTTGTCGTAATTGATCAAGCTGCGGGTCAAAAACAAATAGAAATATTAGACGTTTTTAATTCTAAATTTGATAGCCAAGCAATTATTGCCGGAAGTATTAATGAACGTCAAAAGAAGTTAGGTTCAAATGTAAAGTGGGAAAAAACTATAGTTTACAATAGAAAAAACGCCATTACAAGGTTGTATACATGGGTAGTTTTTACTATTCAAGCCCTATTCATTATTAGCTTAAAATATAGAAATGCCCATCTTTTTGTTATAACCAATCCGCCAACAAGTGTTTTTCTAACTTTAGTTTTACCCAATAAATTTAGTATTTTAGTTTTTGACCTTTACCCAGACACATTTTACGAATATGGTATTATATCAAAGAATTCAATAATATATACAGCTTGGGCTAAACTAAATAAAAAAATCTTTAGGAATGCAGAGAGGATTTATACCTTGGGTGAATCTATGGCAAATCGTTTATCAAATTATGTAAATTTATCAAAAATTGAAGTAGTCGAACTTTGGACTGATTCAAGTTTTTTGGTAAAAAAAGATATTCAGAATAATTGGTTTAAAGAAAAATACGCCCTAGACAATAAATTTGTTGTAATGTATTCAGGAAATATGGGAATAACACACCCAGTTGAAATAGTTGTTGACCTTGCAAAATCCTTAAATGATGTAGATGAAATTTATTTTGTTTTAATAGGTGGTGGACATAAATATTCAATTCTTGAAAAGAAAATTAAGGACTATGGATTAAAAAATATTATTTTAATGCCTTTCTTAAAGCCTACTGATTTACCATTTAGTTTCAATTCTGCTAGTATGGGTGTTGTAACTTTAGATTCAAAGGCAGGAGAACTAAGTGTTCCAAGTAAAGTATTTGATTTATTTGCAGTTGGGTTACCGGTTTTAGGAATTGGCTCTGAAACCTCAGAGTTGTCTAGATTGTTAAAGAAATATAAATGTGGTTCGTGTTTTAATGAAAGTAATTTGACCGAAATGGTTAATTTTACAAAAGAAGTTTACAACAATCCAAAATATTACCATGAGTTAAGTGAAAATAGCAAAATGGGATCGAATAATCATGGTCCAAAAAACGCTCAAAAATTTTTATAACCTAATAAACCTAATAAACCAATGAAAAATGCATTAGTACTAGGCGGTGGTGGCTTTATCGGAGGTCATCTAGCAAAAAGATTAAAAAATGAGGGTTTTTATGTTCGTATTGTAGACATTAAGCCAAATCATGAGTATTGGAATCACTCGATTATTTGTGATGAATACGTTTCTGGCGATCTTACAGACCCTCATTTCGTCTCAAAAATATTTATTTTAGATAGTGGAGGACTTTTTGACGAAGTATACCAATTAGCTGCCGATATGGGTGGGGCAGGTTATATTTTTACGGGTGAAAATGATGCTAATGTGATGCATAACTCTGCAATGATTAATTTGAATGTGGCTCACGAAGCCGTAAAAAAGAAAGCAAAAAAAGTATTTTATTCCTCCTCTGCTTGTATGTATCCTGAGCATAATCAATTAGATTCTACCAATCCAAATTGTGAAGAAAGTTCGGCATATCCCGCAAATCCAGACTCAGAATACGGTTGGGAAAAGTTGTTTTCTGAAAGATTGTATCTAGCTTTTAATAGAAATTATAAGTTAGATGTCCGCGTAGCACGGTTTCACAATATTTTTGGTCCTATGGGGACGTGGACGGGCGGAAAGGAAAAAGCGCCTGCCGCCATGTGTCGAAAAGCTGCTGAAACATTTAATGGGAATGATTTGGAAGTTTGGGGTAATGGGCAACAAACTCGTTCATTTTTATATATTGATGAATGTATAGAAGCCGTTTTACGTTTTATGCGTCAAAATCAATTTTTGGGACCTGTTAATATTGGTTCAGAAGAAATGGTAACAATTAACGAATTAGCACAAATGGCAATTTTACTCTCCGGTAAAGATATTAAAATAAAGAATATTGATGGCCAACAATTTATTGATAAGTACGGTTTTAAATGTCCGCTTGGAGTAATGGGTCGTAATTCAAACAATAAATTGTACGAGGAACATATGAAATGGAAAGTTTCTATGCCCTTGATTGAAGGTATGCGGAAAACTTACGATTGGATTTCAAAACAAGTAACAGCAAAAGAGGAAAATTTAAGCTAAAACAATCAATCAAATATTTATGCCTAGTATTTGCTCTTTTGAACTTTTATTTTTAAACCATTCTGTTGTTGAAAAAATCATCAATATTGCAGAAACGACGCTTGGAAAGTTTACGAAGGCATTTTTTTTGGGAAAAATATATCTGATTTGTGAAGGGCTTGATTTTATAGATTTAATTTCTATTAAATGTTATAGACTATGGTAAAGTGAGTTTTCATCAAGATCGCCCGAATTGTAGTTATACTAATCCATTTATTTAGATAAATTTTAATTATTAGCCATTTAGCTAATTAAATACTATCAAATCACTATTTATTTTAAAGAGTTGAATGAAAAGGTTTGTTGATATATTGGTTTCTGCAGCTTTGTTAATAGTGCTTTTCATTCCTTTATTACTCGTTGCTTTAATTATTAAGCTGGAGTCAAAAGGACCAATTTTTTTTTTACAAGATAGACTAGGGATGAATGGTATTATCTTCAGAATTTACAAATTCAGGTCAATGACTGTAAAAAATGTTAGGGTAGAAGAACAGATTTTTAAAGACAATCCGGATGTTACCTTTTTTGGTAACTTTATTAGAAGATTTAAAATAGATGAGTTACCTCAGTTAATAAATGTGTTAATTGGGGATATGTCTCTTGTAGGACCTAGACCCTGTCTACCATCGCTTGCGGAGAAATTTGATCACAATGCGGTTTATAGATTTAATGTTAGGCCAGGTTTAACAGGGTGGGCTCAGGTAAACGGTAATATCCATAATTCGTGGCCCAAACGATGGGAGTTCGATAGATATTATATCGAAAATCAAAGTTTTTCATTCGATATAAAAATTTTAATTTTGACAATAAAAGTTGTTTTTTACGGAGAAGAAAAATGAAAGTATTGGTAATTGGAGCAGTTGGAACAACAGCAATAACTATTGAAATGCTTCAAAAGCATGGTTTTGATATTGTCGGTGTTTTGGGTCAGGAGCCTATCAAAAAAAATAGAGTATCGGGGCTTAGTGACTTGGCCCAATTAAGTAATAGTTTAAACATAGAATACCAAGGTTATCAAAAAATAAATGATTCCGTACATTTAGAATGGGCTGCTCAAAAAAAACCTGAGGTTATCTTTGCCGTTGGATTTTCCCAACTTCTTAACCAACAATGGCTTGAAATCCCGCTGAAAGGATGCATTGGTTTTCATCCTACGGTTCTTCCTCAAGGAAGAGGCCGTGCACCAGTTGCTTGGTCTGTTTTATATAATTTAAATGGGGCAGCTAATTTCTTTTTATTGGGGAATGGAGCAGATGATGGACCAATTTTTGTGCAACAAGAGTTTGGTATGACTCAGAATCAAGATGCTGAAGATTTTGTTCTCAAACTTCATGAAGCGATGAAAATTGCTCTTGATAATTGGTTACCTAAATTAAAAAATGGAGAGTGGAATCCCATTAAGCAAGAAAATTCAAAAGTTACCTATTATGGAAAACGCCAACCTTGTGATTCGATTATAGATTGGAATAAATGCGCAATTGAAGTAGACAGAATAATTAAAGCATCAGTTAGTCCTTTGGCAGGAGCCTTTACTTTTTGTAATCAAAAAATAGTAACGATTTGGAAGAGTAGGATTAATACTACGCACCAATATAAGGGTGTAATTGGTAGGGTTCTACTCATAGAGAACGGTTCGTTTTTAGTTCAGTGCGGAAAGGACACTTCTTTGTGGCTGGATAAAATAGATTATCAAGATAAGGAATATAAATTTAAGGTTGGAGATAAATTTGGATACCTTTATCATAATCAACAAGACGAATTAGTTAACAATTTTGTTTGGAATAAATGATTAATAAAATTTTAATTGTAGCACCTCATCCAGACGATGAAGTTTTAGGCTGTGGAGGAATTATAAAAAGAATGAGTGAAAAAGGAGACTACGTTTATATTTTAGTAGTTTCAAGAGGCACACCAAAGTTTTATTCTGATGATAAGATTTTAAATGTTCGGAACGAGGCAAAGAGAGCTCACAAAATACTTGGAGTTACGGAAACGGTTTTTTTAGATTTCTACGCACCTGAGCTTGATGTAACGAACAAGGCTGAAATATCAAGAGAGATTTCAAAATACATATCTCAATGGTGTATTACTGAACTTTATCTCCCACATAGGGGTGATATTCATCATGATCATAGAGCCGTTTTTGAATCGGCTTTAGTTGCCGCTAGACCTGTTGGCAATTATACCGTCAAGAACATTTTTACTTATGAAACCTTATCTGAATCCGAGTGGGCTCCACCTTTTGGCGATGATGCTTTTATACCGACTCACTTTGTAGATATTAGCGATCAAATGAATTTTAAATTAGAAGCTATGAAATGTTTTAAAAGCCAGGTTAGATCATTCCCAAGTACTAGATCGTTAGAAACTATTGAAGCATTAGCGAAATTTAGAGGGGCAACAGTTGGCTTCAAAAGAGCAGAAGGATTTATGACAATTCGAACAATTACTAAATAATGTTTTGTATTAGAAATTTATTTAAGTTGTCGCAAAAGCAATAGATATCGATGCAATCTCAAAGAAATTTCAAGATGGGTTTATGAATTATGTTGAACTGGGCCCATTAGGTTGTTTATCCATTTTTGCCTTTTGAAACGAACACTATAGACTTGTCTTAGATACTTCGATGTTCAGAGAATTGTTAACCATAGAAGATTTCTAGTTGCACTGTGAAGAAAAGAGGTTTTAATGGCGCTGCTACAGATTCATAACACATTTATAGTTGCAATAAAAATTGCAGTTTCATCTTAAAAGATTATTATCAAAGTGCAAAAGCAATATTTTGATTCCGAAACTGTTGAAGAAATTTTACAAAAAACCGGCATAGAGGAAAGGAGATTTGTGCCTTAAGTTATGTGTACCTCAGACTTATGCTATGTTGCACCAGATAAGTTGTTAAATGACCTGCAAATAAATAGAAGTGAAATAGACGTTTTGATTTTTATTTCACAAACTCCAGACTATGTATTCAAGAGATTAGTTTAGGAGACATGTGGCAAGACCTGGCATAACTGGCTGGGCACAGGTAAATGGAAGAAATGCATTATCATGGAAAAAGAAATTTGATTTGGATCTTTGGTATGTAAACAATGCTTCTATCATGTTGGATTTGAAAAATTTTAGTATTAACTTTAAAGAAAGTGTTTATTCGGGAGGGAATCTTGGGTCATGGTTCAGTTACGATGAAACCCTTCACAGGCACACAAAAATCAAATTAGTATGTCATACAAATTTATTGAAGTTATAGCAAAAGCTATAGATAGGGATACAAGCTCAATGAAACTTCAAGATGAGTTTAGGAATTATGATGAATGGGACTCATTAACTTTTTTATCCATTATTGCCGCTCTAGACGAACACTATGGAATTGTTATAGATACTTCGGTGTTTAGAGAATTAATAACCTTAGAAGACATCTATTTGCATTGTGAACAATACAGAGTTTAATGGCACTGCTACAATTTAATAACATAGGAATAGTTGCAATACAAGCAGCAGTGCCAGCTCAAAAGATTCTTAGCAAAGAGCAGACCCAGTATTTTGATTCCGAAACTATTGAAGAAATTGTACAAAAAACGGGCATAGAGGAACGGAGATTTGCGCCTGAAGGCATGTGTGCCTCAGACTTATGCTATGCTGCGGCAGATAAGTTATTAAATGACCTGCAAATAAATAGAAGTGAAATAGACGTCTTGATTTTTATTTCACAAACCCCAGACTATCGTATGCCTGCAACCTCAATCATTTTGCAGCATAGATTAGGTCTGCCAAAAACTACTGCTGCCTTCGATATCAGTTTAGGCTGTTCAGCTTTTGTTTACGGCCTTTCAGTAGTTTACAGCTTGATGGCAGGAGGTAGTTTTAAAAAGGCCTTACTCTTGGATGGTGAAACAAGAAGTAAGGTTTACCACCCAAAAGATAGGAAAACAGGTTTTTTATTTGGAGACGGAGGAGTTGCTGCACTTATAGGTAGGGATGAGAAATATGGGAGCTCTTATTTTTCGCTTAATAGCGATGGTTCCAAAGAGGAGTACATCAAAATAAAATCAGGTGGCTATAGATATCCTAGTTCGATAGAAACTTTTGCTGAACGCGTTATAGACGAGCATGGAAATATTAGTACCGATGAACATGGACGTATGAACGGGGCCGATGTTTTTAATTTTGTGTTGTTAGAAATACCTAAAAACATCAAGGAAATATTAAATCATGCGGGCTTGGTAAAAGAAGCTATTGATTTTTTCTTGTTTCATCAAGCTAATTCCTACATGAATTCCTATCTTACTAAAAAGCTAAATGTAACAGAAGAAAAAGCGCCTCAAAGTTTGAAATGGTATGGTAATACCTCATCTGTGTCTATACCCTTAACCCTATGCAGTCAGCTTTCACATTTACATTTGGATGGGAAAAAGAAACTTCTTCTTTCTGGTTTTGGTGTAGGTATGAGTTGGGCTAGTGCAGTTATCCAATCAGTTGACATGATGAATCTTGGAGTAATAGAGGTTTAAATCTTCTAAGCATAAAAAAGTCTTTTGCTCAGTCATAAAAGTGTTCTCTATACAGGGGTTTTGTAATATATAGAAAGAAGCGTTGGCCGAATAACAACTAAGCTAGGAACTCGATTTATTACATATAACTAGTCATGAAAAAGCCATCACTTACTAAATAATCTTATTACCGACAGGATGAAAAGGCAATGAAGGTAATATAATGATTAAACCTCGATTAGGATCATCTGAAAATGTGTCAAATGCAGCAGTATTATTAACTTCGGAGCAATCCAGGCGGAGTGCAAGCAATATTATACCGAGGGACGGAGGGAAGCTAGAAATGTAGTTATTAGGACGTATTTAGTCGATAAAATCAACAACAATTAAGAAAAAATAGAAATTCCTCAGTTATGAAAAGTGTAATTATTGTTGGCGCTGGAGGTCACGCAGCCGAATTGAGAGATTATATCAATCACCACAACACTGCCCGTCCAGCTGATAGAATAGTGGTGGTAGGTTTGATCGATGATGACGAAAAAAACTATCAGCATTATGGATTTCCGGAGGCATTTTTGGGACTGATAAAAGATCATGAAATACGCAACGATGTATACTATTTAATGGGTATAGCCAATTTGGCCTATCGAAAACCTCTAATAGAAAAATTTGAAGCAGCAGGCGCAAAGTTTACAGGACTGATACATCCCACGGCCATCATTTCACCCACCGCTGAAATTGGTGAAGGAACTGTTGTTTCACACAACGCCTCAGTAGGAGCCAAAGCAAAATTAGGCCGCTTTAATATGTTGAATTCAAGATGTACCATTGGTCATGACACCCAAATGGGTGATTACAACTTTATTAGTCCACAAGTGGCGATTTCCGGTAATACCAAAATAGGAGAAAATAACCTTATAGGAACCAATAGTTGTACCATTCCAGGTATGAGTATTGGCAACAACAATAAGATTGCAGCCGGAATGGTCATCTACAAACCAGTCGGGGATAATGAGACCGTAATATTCCGCCATTTAGAAAAACTTGTTGTAAAAAGTGAAGGTAGCTGAGTAATCAGCTGTCGGACAAAATTTTATGCAGTTACCCGAACTCCTTCGCATTCTGTTTAACCTCCTGAAGCCCTCATCCCATCTGCTGATCGTGTGGGTGGTTGGTTTATTGCTTTTTGTGGCCAACCGAAGGCGAATGGCTTTGCGGTGCTTGGTCATTGGTCTACTGTTGTTGCTGATCTATACCCTTCCTCCTCTGCCGCGTTTCCTGATGGGCCGATTAGAATCGACCTACCCGCCCTTCTCGGTTGTGCTTTTGGGCGAGGCGGTCGCACCAAGCGATTCCTTTACTCAAGCCGCTTCCGACAGCCTTTTTGTGCTGGTCTTAGGGGCGGGAGCCGACTACGATCCGGCCTTGCCTCCGGGGCAGTTGTTGTCGTCGACCCAAATGGTCCGTTTGGCGGAAGGCATTTGGGTGGCGCGACTGATGCCCGAGGCGGTGTTGGTGACTTCCGCATACTTTGAGCATAGCCCACACAGCCAGGCCGAGCTTACCCGCCGTGCTGCCAAAGGCCTTGGCTACACCGATCGACCGATTCAGGTGCTGGAACAGCCCAAAACTACCTGCGAAGAGGCGCGTGCTTTTGTGGATGCCCACGGCCGGGGAACGCGGGTGCTGATCGTTACCTCCGCCGCACACATGCGCCGCGCGATGGCTTTGTTCACCACCTTTGGTGCGGAAAACATGGCGGCACCCTGTGATTTCAAAGTCAAGTACAATCCGCTTCGTCCGTTTCGCTGGTCGGACGCGCTTCCCTCCTGGAAGCACATCGACTGGCTCGACGAACTTATGAAAGAAGAGCTAGCAATTTTTTACAAATCGTGTTAACTTGAGTAATGCTTTTTAATTCCTTCGATTACTTTTTTTTCCTGCCGATTGTGTTTTTCCTTTATTGGGTTGTTGGAACACATCGCAGAATAGCTCAAAACATACTGATTTTGGGTGCGAGCTACATCTTTTACGGATGGTGGAGTTGGAAATTTTTAGGATTATTGGTTTTAAGTACTGTTTTGGATTACTTCTATGGCTTCGGAGTCAATTCAAGCAATATGAAAAGAAAGAGGATGTTCCTAGTTCTAAGTGTAATTAATAATCTAGGTATTTTAGCAATATTCAAGTATTTTAATTTCTTTTCTGAACAAGTGTCTGGAGCCTTTCTGACTTTGGGTATTCACGTTTCACCTTTCTTTTTAGACATTTTATTACCGGTTGGAATTTCATTTTACACCTTTCATGGAATGTCTTATGTATTTGATATCTACCGTGATCGAATAAAACCAGTTACAAGCATCATTGACTATTCGGTATTCGTAAGCTTTTTCCCCTTATTGGTTGCTGGTCCAATAGAAAGAGCTAACCATCTTCTTCCGCAAATACAATCACCAAGAAAATTCAGATATGAAGATGGAGTACTTGGAATGAGATTAATCGTCTGGGGTCTTTTTAAAAAAGTAGTTGTGGCAGATAATGCCGCTTATTTTGCTAATTTAATTTTCAATAATTATCAAGATTATAATGGTCTTGCCCTTTTCATTGGGACTATAATGTTTAGTATCCAGATATATGGCGATTTTTCTGGCTACTCCGATATTGCACTAGGCTCTGCAAGGCTCCTAGGATTTAGGCTTTTAATCAATTTTAGATTTCCCTATTTTTCTAGAGATCTGGCTGAATTTTGGAAAAGGTGGCACATTTCCCTTTCTAGTTGGTTCAGAGATTATCTTTTTATTCCCTTGGGAGGCTCCAAAAGAGGGAAGCTGGTAACAATTCGCAATACATTTATTGTCTTTCTTGTCAGTGGATTGTGGCATGGTGCAAGCTGGAATTTTATAGGCTGGGGCTTATTTCATGCAGTTGGCTTTTTGCCCTTGTTGCTTTTAAACCGAACCAAGATGAACACTGGTTCGTATATTGCTTCCGGTAAAGTGTTGCCTTCGCTCTCTGAGTTTTCCTCAATGCTGATTACATACGTATATGTTTTATTCGGCTGGGTATTGTTCAGAGCAGAGGATTTTAATTGTGTGCAATATGTTTATAGCAACATTTTTAGTTTAAATGTCCTGTCCCCGCCTAATTTCTCATTCGCTAACGCAGAACTATTGCGATTTTTGCATTTAGGAATGACTTCAACCTTTCTTTTTTTATGTGAGTGGTTTTCAAGGTCAACTGATAGTTCAGTACATTTTATGGATAGAATACCAAGTCGTTCTTTGAGATTTTCTTTTTATTTATTTGTCGTATTAGTTATATGGTATATGAAAGGTGATTCTGTTGATTTTATTTATTTTGCATTTTAAATGATTAGATTCTTTAACAACATACTTGTTTTTGTCTTACTGTTTGGGCTTTTATCGCTTGGACTTGTTTTTAGTTATCAGAATAGGCTTAAAGATTCTATTTTGTCGAAGGTTAAACCGTCGACACACGTTGTTATTCTTGGTGATAGTCATTTTCAAAATGGTATAATTGACACCTTTTTTAATAATTATGCAATAAACTTGTCGGTTTCTGGAGAGACATACTTCAGCGCCTACCAAAAACTTCAATTTCTTTATAATCAAAATAAGTCATTTGATAAGATTTTAGTTTCATTAGGCCCACACAACCTAGATTCCAAGATTGATTCGCTCTGGGTTAAAAGCGAAGAGAATTTTGTTTCAAGTTTCGGCGTATATGGATTATTTTTTAATTTAAACCATCTTTTCGCGTATTTCAAAATTCTTGGGTTTGGGCAGTATACTGCTATGAGCTGTTTTGTAGAAGTTGTCTCTCAGGCCATATATTCTATAGAACGAAAAATTTTGCTAAACGAATTCGTGTATTTAGGAGGATTTGTTCCAAATACAACTGTTACTGCGTTTAAAAAAATCAATCAAGAAGATACTAGAGTAGAAAGCATTCAGATTTCGAGCATTCAAAGTGAATATCTTGGGAAGATAGTGAAGTTGGCTAAAATGCATGGAGATACCGTTTATCTGATTAATGCTCCTTTGTTCTATGGTACTAAATTGTCCGATGACATGCGTTCATTATCGAACAAAAATGTAGTTTATTTGGATTTTGGGGATTTTTTCATTCGTCGTAATGATTTATTCGCCGATTATGTTCACTTGAATCCCAAAGGCGCTGAATTATTTACCAAGCGATTAAAAAATGATCTTAATCTATAAATTAAATGTTGTATAAGTGGTTATATACACAATCTGTTTTTGAAACTTTACGATAATGATTAGTTTAAACTTGCTCGTTGCAGGTAAGAAAAAAATAGTTTACCCATTTCAAACCTAAAGCAGTGGATCTGAAGAAAATTTGGTTGTCGTCACCCCATATGGGCAGCGAGGAATTTGAACGTGTTCGCGAGGCCTTCGACACGAATTGGATTGCCCCCCTAGGGCCGCATGTCGATGGATTCGAACGTGATCTACAAGAGTACACGGGGGTGGCGCATGCCGCGGCTTTGAGTTCTGGAACAGCGGCTATTCACCTTGCTCTTATCATCCTTGGCGTACAACGGGGCGATTATGTGCTCTGTCAAAGTTTTACCTTTTCGGGATCAGCGAATCCGATAGCATACATGGGTGCAACACCGGTTTTCGTTGACTCCGAACCCGACAGTTGGAATATGTGCCCCGCTGCCCTTGAACGAGCCATCCTTGATTTGAAATCACAGGGCAAGCGGGCAAAGGTGGTTATTCCAGTGCATCTTTACGGCATGCCAGCCCGCATGACTGCGATTACGGAAGTGGCCCGCCGGCACGATCTCTACATCGTGGAAGACGCTGCTGAGGCCCTCGGGTCGACCTTGGATGGCAAGCCTTGCGGTAGCTTCGGTGACATCAGCATTTTGAGCTTTAACGGCAACAAAATCATCACCACCTCTGGGGGTGGCGCCTTGTT
>Ga0315902_10003757_pt1 | contig 22445 bp, 32 predicted proteins | sample LakEriMetagenome_9_FD_203523 | JGI IMG/M metagenome (GOLD analysis project Ga0315902, IMG submission 203523) | Freshwater fungal communities from buoy surface, Lake Erie, Ohio, United States - Buoy 12 MA117 | ecosystem: Environmental > Aquatic > Freshwater > Lake > Lake biofilm | place: USA... | reverse complement strand
AACTTTATATAATGAAGATGGATTAAACCATATAATTAAAAACACTGAATTTTGGGTTAAAGACACTTTTTCTAATTTAAAGATTTATGACGCTTAATACTTTACAATCATATGGTACTGGTTTTCAAATCAAAGTACTATCTTCATTACTTACTCATAAAGAATTCCTCCAAAATATCCATGATGTTTTGAGTGACGAATACTTCGATAATCAAGCTCACAAGTGGGTTATTCAACAGATTCTCCAATATTATGATAAGTATCATACCACTCCTACAATGGAGGTGTTGAAGGTTGAGACTAAAAAAGTAACTAATGAAGTACTCCAAGTATCTATTAAAGAACAACTTAGAGAAGCTTATCAATCATCTGAGGATGATTTAAAATATGTTGAAGAAGAATTTGCTAATTTTTGTAAAAACCAACAACTAAAAAAAGCACTCCTTAGCTCAGTAGATTTATTGAATGCTGGAGACTATGACTCTATTAGATTATTAGTTGACAATGCTTTGAAGGCTGGTGGAGATAAAAACTTAGGTCACGAGTATAATAAAGATACTGAATCTCGATATAGAGAAGAATCTAGAATTGTGATTCCAACACCTTGGGAAAAGTTTAATAATATAATGCAGGGTGGTTTGGGTAATGGAGACTTTGGATTGATATTTGGTAATCCTGGAGGTGGTAAATCATGGACATTAGTAGCGTTAGGAGGATACGCTGTTAAATTAGGATTTAATGTTCTTCACTATACTTTAGAGTTAAGTGAGGATTATGTTGGTAGAAGATATGACGCTTATTTTACTAATATAGGTGTTGATTCTATTTCTAAACATAAAGATAAAGTTCAATCCTTAGTTGATAAACTACCAGGCCAGCTAATTATTAAAGAATTTGCTACAGGTAAAGCAACTATTCCAATGCTTAAATCACATATACAGAAATGTATTGATTTAGATTTTAAACCTGATTTGATTCTAATTGATTATGTTGATCTTCTTTCTTCAAGAAAACGAGTTCAAGATCGTAAAGGGGAAATAGACGATATTTATATAAGCACTAAAGGATTAGCTAAAGAGCTTCAATTACCAATTTGGTCAGTTTCTCAAGTTAATCGTGCAGGTGCAAAAGATAATGTCATTGAAGGAGATAAAGCAGCTGGCAGTTATGATAAAATCATGATTACTGATATAGCTATATCACTTTCAAGAAAAAAAGAAGATAAAGTAAATGGCACAGGTAGATTTCATATAATGAAAAATAGATACGGAATGGATGGAATGACTTTTTCAGTTAAGGCTGATACTTCAACAGGTCACTTTGAAGTTCTGGATGAACACTTTGATGACGATAACGAAACACCAGTGAGAAAAATCGAAGGAACCGATTTTAATACTTTAGACAGAGATCTTTTGGCTCAACAATTTTTTCAACTTAGCTTATAACAAACAAAAAAATGGCAAAATCAAATCTTTTGCAGGAGAGAGTCGTCTATAAACCATTCGAATATCCTGAAGCACACGATTATTGGCTGAAACAACAACAAGCACATTGGCTTCATACTGAGGTGCCAATGATGAGTGATATAAATGACTGGAAACAGAATTTAACAGAAACAGAAAAAAATATAGTTGGTTCTATATTAAAAGGTTTTGCTCAAACCGAAACCATTGTAAATGATTATTGGAGTGGTCTTGTAACTAAATGGTTCCGTAAGCCTGAAGTTATCATGATGGCCACCACATTTGGAGCATTTGAAACTATTCACGCTGAAGCATATTCTTTATTAAATGAAACACTTGGACTTGACAACTTCTCAGAATTTCTCGAGGATGAAGCTACAATGGCTAAAATTGAAAATCTTATGTCTACTAGGGATAATTTCGATGGTGAAGATGATTTGCAAGATATTGCTAAATCACTCGCTATCTTCTCGGCATTTACCGAAGGAGTTAATTTATTCTCTTCGTTCGCCATCTTATTATCTTTTAAAATGCGAAATAAACTTAAAGGGGTCGGCCAAATTGTTGAATGGTCTATTAGAGACGAGTCAATGCACTCCGAAGCAGGATGTTGGTTATTCAGAACACTTATCAAAGAAAATCCTCACCTCAACACTCCGGACCTCAAAGCAGCGATAAATGAAGCAGCTTTATTATCTCTAAAATTAGAACTTGATTTTATTGATAAAGTTTATGAATTAGGAGATCTTGAAGGTTGTTCTAAAGATGATTTAGTTGCCTTTATTAAAAATAGAGTTAATACTAAATTAGGAGATTTAGGTTATGGACCTATTATTGATGGAATTGATACCAACGCTCTTAAAAGAATGAAATGGTTTGATTCTCTATCAGCGGGTAAACAACACACAGATTTCTTTGCCTCAAGAGTAACTAATTACTCAAAAGGGCATTTACAGTGGGACGAATCAATATTTTAAAAATGGACGGAAATATAACTATAGACACAGTAAATTGGGTAAAAGGAAAAGATTACCCTGAATGGATGGACGAAGTAGGAGTAGCAACCATCTCTAAAGGATACCTACTTCCAGATGAAACACCCAAAAAAGCATATAGAAGAGTAGCTCACGCTGTAGCTACAAGAATTAACAGACCTGATCTTGAAAATAAGTTTTTTAAGTATATTTGGAATGGTTGGATTGGTTTAGCTAGTCCTGTATTATCTAATACTGGAACAGATAGAGGTTTACCTATTTCTTGTTTTGGGATTGATACACCTGACTCTATTAGAGGTATTGGTTTAACAAATGCTGAATTGATGAAACTAACCGCCCTTGGAGGTGGAGTTGGAATTTCAGTTAGCAGAATTAGACCTCGTGGAACCGCCATTACAGGTAATGGTAAAAGTGAAGGTGTAGTTCCTTGGTGTAAAATTTATGATTCTTCAATCATAGCTACAAATCAAGGATCAGTTCGTAGAGGAGCAGCATCAGTAAACTTAGATATCAATCATCCTGATATTAAAGAATTTTTTCAAATTCGTAGACCAAAAGGTGATCCAAATAGACAATGTCTTAACTTACATCAATGTGTTGTCATTGATGATGCTTTTATGAAGCGTCTCAATGACAGAGATAGTGAAACTATGTCTTTATGGTTGGAGATATTAAAAACTCGAGTTGAGACAGGTGAACCTTATATTATGTTTAAGGATAGTGTTAACAAAAATAATCCGTTAGCCTATGCTATGAACAATTTAGATGTTAGTATGACTAATATTTGTACTGAAATTACACTCCATACTGATGAGGAACATAGTTTTATTTGTTGCTTAAGTTCACTTAACTTAGCTAAATATGATGAGTGGAAAGATACAGATGTAATTGAAACTGCTATTCGTTTTCTTGATGGTGTAATGCAAGAGTTTATTGATAAGAGTAATGGTAAAGATTCACTTATTAGAACTCATCGTCACGCTAAAAAAGGTAGAGCACTTGGTTTAGGAGTAATGGGTTGGCATACATTTTTACAACAAAAGAATTTACCGTTTAATTCGATTGCCTCTACAGCTTGGACACATACCATATTTAGTGATATTAGACAAAAAGCTGAAGCTACTTCACGTCAATTAGCTGTAGAATATGGTGAACCTGTTTGGTGTAAAGGAACAGGTATGAGAAACACTCATTTGATTGCCATTGCACCTACTGTATCTAATTCAAGAATTTCAAATTGCTCAGCAGGTATTGAACCAATCCCAGCCAACATCTATACTTTTAATGGAGCTAAAGGAACATTTATTGTAAAAAATAAAGAACTAGAAACTCTTTTAGAAAGTAAAGGACAAAACACAGACAGAGTATGGGATCAAATCTTAGCAGACAATGGATCAGTCCAAAATTTACCAGATGAAGTATTATCACCAGATGAAAAAGAAGTATATCTAACTTTTAGTGAGGTAAATCAACTTGAATTAGTTAGACAAGCTGCTATTAGACAAAAATATATTGACCAAACTCAATCACTAAATCTTTCATTTGACCCAACAGATTCACCTAAGTGGATAAATCAAGTTCATTTAGAAGCTTGGAAATTGGGCATTAAAACACTCTATTACTTACGTACAGACAGTGTTATTAAAGGAGATTTAGGTTCTAGAACTGTAGAGTGTGTAAGTTGTGATGGGTAAATATATTTATAATAAACTATAAAAATTTTATATTATGACAAAAGAACAAATTTTAGGAATTATTAGACATGCTCTAACATTTGCTGGTGGTATTTTGATTACTAAAGGAATTGTTGATGATGCTACTTTTGCTGAATTATCAGGTGCTGCTTTAACATTGATTGGAGGTATCTGGTCTGTTGTAGCTAAAAATAAATAATTTAAAAATTAAACAAAAGGAGGGGCTCTTATGAGCTCCTCCAATATTTATTAGTATGCCTAAGTTGAAAGACTTAATTATGGAAGCCTTACCTATTTATAGGATAACAGCTTACCTTGTTACAGATTCAGAGACTAATATAACTGAGGTAATTGATGAAATTAGGGCTACTCGAAAAGTAACCATTGTTAACAATATCACCTCAGAAAAGTTTGATGAAAAAAATAAGGCTAGAAATGATGGTAAAGAAGAACACTTTGTCACTATAAAGTTTTTGTCAACTGAACCCCAAAAAGATATAGACTTTTTTAAAGAAACCATGATGAGTTCTGAAAAAGGAGATCCTAATAAAAAGATAACAGGGTTACAATTTATTAAATTTTTACCTGATACTCTTATAAAGATTTAAATACGTATGACTGGAATGAAGGGTTGTAAGCTAAAATATTGTATTACCGATTTAAAGTCTTACATGAAAACTAACCTACTTACAATTCTTGCCTTGTCACTATCTACAACTCTCTCTTTTATTTGTTCATATTTTATGAACGTAACCCTTAACAATGCCGAACAATATATGGCATTAGTGGGGGTTTTATTTGTAGATGGATTTTTTGGTGTTTGGGCTGGTACCAAACGTGAAGGATTCAAAACTTATAAAGCCTTAAAAGTTCTTAAATCTTTATTTTTCTGGATTATTTTATTAACTACAATTCTAAGTATAGAAAGCGCTTATATAGGAGCTGGATGGTTAAGTGAAACTATCATTATACCATTTATAGTATTCCAGCTAATTAGCATTTTAAAGAATGCCTCAATGTTAGATTTAATATCTAATGATGTTTTAAAAACTATTCTAAATAAAATAGACCAACATAAAAATATTAACCCTGAAGATTAAAAAGTTTTAATTCTACATCATTTAAAAAGATTTAGGCTTGGCTTTCGCCAAGCCTTTTCTTATCTTAACAAGAAAATGCATCCTATTAAAGTTATTGAAAAGAATTTATCTAAACTTCAAAAACTTAAATACAATCAATTCCTTTGGTGGAGAAGATGGTCAGCTAAAAATAAACCACTTCATAAAGACTCACCCTTATTAGATAAAATCAATAATGGTGACTATAATTTTAGCCCTTATTTTTGGCAAATTCAATATTGTGAATGGGAAATAGAACAAAAAAGATTAAAATACCCTGGTGATCATGAACGTTTTTGTGAAGAAAGTGTAATGGATTTTCAACGCCGTAAACGTTTAAGTGAAGATCATGAGAAATATGAAAAAGAAAATCTTACATTATTAAAGAAAGATTTTGTTAAGACATTTCGTATGACTGAAGAAGATTTTGATAAAGATGTAATAGAGTTTGATGGTAGTGTAAAAGATTTTTATATTTATTGCGAACATAAATTTCGTAAATATAATATACCTGAAACTGTAAAACCTCGTAGAGGGCGTCCTCGTAAAAATAAAAGTTAATGAAAGTATCACATGAAGTTCCTATAGCTTATTTAGAAGCTAGTAACTGGTTTAATGACTATGACTATTGTCTTCCACACCTTTTAGATTTGTACCCTGACTATGAAAAATATTTTAGGGAAGCAAAACAAAAAGGACGATATATTATAATGGATAATTCACTTCATGAATTAGGTGAAGCATATAATACAGATCGCCTATTATACTGGGTGAATGAACTTAAACCTAACGAATTTATCATCCCAGATGTATGGGAAGATGCTATTAAATCTATGCGTAATGCTAAAGAATGGTTACATGTAGAACTTCCTGATGGAGTAAAAAAAGTAGCTGTAGTTCAAGGTAAATCATTTAGTGATGCTATCAAATGTTACCATACCTATAAATTGTTAGGGTATGAAAAAATAGCTTTTTCATATGGAGCTGGTTATTATCATACTGAAATGTGTCCTCATCCTAATAGGGATATAGGTAAAGCATTAGGTCGTTTGTTAGTAATTAGCAAAATGTTAGAAATAAAAGCTATAAGTAGATCAGACGAAATTCACCTTTTAGGTTGTTCTGTACCACAAGAATTCTTATATTATAAAGGGATTGAACAAATAAAAACTATAGATACTTCAAATCCTATTATGGCAGCTTTTGATGGTACATTGTATAATGATTGGGGTTTGTTAGAAAAACCTAAAACTAAAATTGATGATGTAATTGGAGACAAAACTAATTTTCAAGTATATCAAAAAATTGAACATAATGTAGAAACATTTAGAAAAATAAATAATTTATGAAAAAACAAGCAGTATTGTCACTAAGTGGAGGTATGGACAGCTCCACATTGTTGCTTCATCTACTCGCCAATGGCTATGAAGTGACAGCACTGTCTTTTGACTATGGTCAAAAACATAGAGTAGAACTTGAACGAGCTCAAGATTTAGTAGACTATTTGAATAAAAATGGACAAAATGTAAAGTATGGGGTTATTAAACTTGATGGTTTAGCTCCTATGCTTAATAGTACTCTTGTAGAAGGTGGAAATGAAGTACCTGAGGGTCACTATAAACAAGAGAATATGAAGGAAACAGTTGTTCCTAATCGTAATAAGATTTTTAGCTCTATTATTCAAGCTGTAGCGTTAAGTATCGCTAATAAACATAAAACTAATGTTTATATAGCAATGGGTATTCATGCTGGAGACCATGCTATTTATCCGGATTGTAGGCAAGAATTTAGAGATATAGACCATCAAGCGTTTATTGAAGGTAATTGGGAAGCAGAACGAGTTAAATTCTATACACCTTATCTTCATATGGATAAATTTGATATCTTAAAAGATGGAGAAAAGTGTTGTAAAAAACTCTTTATTGAATTTGATGAAGTTTACAAGCGGACTAATACTAGTTATAAACCAATTTATATACCAGGATTTACTCTTCCATTTATTAAAGTAACATTCAACAACAAGTGGTTTAGTGATTATAAATCAGCTTCATCTGTTGAACGTATTGAAGCATTTATGAAACTTGGTCGTCCTGACCCTGTTGAGTATGCAGATGAGACAGGTCCTGTTACTTGGGATCATGTAGTTAAACATGTTAAAAAAGTTTTAAAAAATGCCTAAATTTCAATCAACAAAAGTATTTGACGGATTTAGTTGTGTATTTCGTCAATGGAAAGCTGAAGGAACTCATTGTAGATTCCTACATGGCTATGGAGTAAGTTTTAAAGTATGGTTTGAAGGTGAACTTGATGAAAAAAATTGGGTTTGGGATTTTGGAGGTATGAAACGAGCTAATGGAACTATTGATGGAATGAATCCTAAAGCTTGGATGGATTATATGTTTGATCATACTACTCTAATCGCTGAAGACGACCCCTATCTTGAAGGGTGGAAAGCAGTGGACCAACGTGGTTTGATTCAACTTAGAGTTATACCCCATGTTGGTGCTGAAAGATTTGCTGAGTTTGTCTTTAATAAAATCAATGATTTTGTTAAAGCTGAAACTGATAATAGAGTTAGAGTTACTAAAGTAGAGTTTATGGAACATAATAAAAATAGTGCAATTTATGGCGAGTAATAGAATTGAAGATTATAATAAAGTACTTCCTATAGTAGAAGTTTATTTATGTGTTCAAAGTGAAGGTAGTAGAGCTGGTATGCCTACTATAGCTATTCGTACAACTGGATGTACCCATCGTTGTTGGTTTGGTGAAGGTGGATGGTGTGATAGTTGGTATACTTCAATTCATCCTGAAAAGGGAACATTTACATTCAATGACATTATAGATATTTATGACAAATATCCTTATGTCAAGGAAATGATGCTTACAGGTGGCTCACCTACAATGCACTCAGCTTTAGTAAATGAATTAACCCATTTTGCAAATGAAAGGGATATTACAATCACAATTGAAACGGAAGGTTCGCACTTCATTCCCACTGATTATCCGATTGGTCTCATATCCTTTAGCCCTAAGTTTAATAACTCTGTCCCTCGTGTTGGTATTCTTACACCCGGTGGTAAAGTGGTGGATGAAAAGTTTGTCGAAACTCATAACCGTCTTAGACTCAATCGTGAAGCCATCAAGAAAATGATGGAATATCATACTGATTACCATTATAAACCAGTATGGGATGGAACTGAGGAGACACTTAAAGAAATTGAAGACTTTAGAATTGAAATGAATATACCCAAAAATAAAACTTGGGTTATGCCTGCTGGAGATAATAGAGAGGAGTTAATTAAAATCTATCCTAAAGTAATTGAAATGTGTGCTGAACATGGTTACAACTTTACAGGTAGAGAACATATAATTGCTTATGATACTAAACGGGGAGTTTGATGGAACTCATTACTACTCACCCAATTAAAAAATCTGACTTAGGATTTCATGGTAATTTATTTGGCGGTAAGTTATTAGCCTGGATTGATGCCGCTGGCGCTGCCTACGCCGCCCAGGTTTGTGACACTCCGAGAATGGTAACTATAGCTATAGACAAATGTATCTTTAAAAAACCAGCTCGAGAGGGTCAAATGTTAAAGATTTATGGTAGTGTAGCTGAAATAGGAACTACTTCCATCACCTTAAATTTAGAAGCTCGAGCCCATAGTGTTTATACAGGGCAACAATCTATAGTATTAAGTACAAATATTAAATTTGTTCGTATTGATGAGGATGGGAATCCTATACCATTAGCAGATAGAGTTAAAGAAAAAGTAAAAAATGGTTGGAAAACTAAATAATTAAAATGCAAGAAGCAATTAGTGAAAAAGATCTAAGCTTTGAAATTAAAATCTTAGCTAAGAAAATAAATGATGAACATAGAGGAGATACTACTCCTATAGTATTTGTTTGTGTTTTGAATGGAGGATTTATGTTCTTTAGTGATTTAGTTAAAGAAATAACTGTTCCTATTGAAATTGACTTTATAAGATGTAAATCTTATTTTGGGCGTAAACAAGGTGATTTAGTTGTAACTAAAGACCTTGAAACCAAAATTAAAGGAAAACATGTCTATATTGTAGATGATATCCTTGACTCAGGAAATACTATGGGAGCTGTTATAAAATTTTTACAAGTTAAAGAACCTAAAAGTCTAACTCCAGTAGTTGCTTTATATAAAGAAGGTAATTTAAATTTTCCTAAAGTTTATCATATTATAAAACAAGATACTGACTCTGTATTTGATCCTTGGTATATTGGGTATGGTATGGATGATGATAATGGATATAATAGAAATTTAAAAACTATTTATATTGTTTAAATTTTTTAATATTTATACTATATAAATTTTAAACTGTCTTTTATGCACCTATCTAGGCCCAAACTTCTTACTGAAAATAAGAATATTATTATAGAAAATGTAAAACAAGCTAAAATATATATTAGCCAAAATAAATTATCTACTGAAGAATTAAACAATTTAATCCAAATTGATCCTTCCCCAACTAAAAAATATGTTGGGTGGATGGCTAAACAGTGGATAAATAAAACTATAACTGATATAGATGATCTAAGAAATACAGTCGAAGAATTTAATACCTTTGCTGAAAAAGGTAAAATTAAATCTCCTGATATTAGCAAATATAAATCTTTTAATGATCTTAAAAAAGAAGTAGATGATTTAAACCAAAGTGGAGCAGGCAAATCATCTAAGGATCTAGAATCAGATTATGAAACTGTAATAGATGATAATAATCTTTTAATTATGGTCCCTCATACTCATGAAGCTTCCAGAAAACTAGGCTTAAGCCATTTTGCTTTCAGAGACTGCGAAGATGGAACTAAAGATTCAGCTTGGTGTACTACATATAAAGCCCCTGATCATTTTCTTGATTACTATTATAATAATAATATAACTTTTTATTATGTAAAAGTAAGATCTAATAATTTAATTGAAAAAATTAAAGAAGAATTTCCTAAAAGATGGAAATTACTAATAGTTGTAGCCTTAGCTGTTTTTCCTGATGGTCAAATAGATTTTTATGATGCAGCAGATAAACAATTATCTCAATCTGAAATAAAAAAATATCTTAATATAATTGGGATATCATGAGACCTCTAAAAATTTTAGGCGAATCCAAAATCCTCACCACCCGCCGCAGTCCTGAAGAACGTTCTAAAAACTACCAAACAGCTCTACAAAAGAAAATTCAACAATACATTAAGGATGGAGGAGAAGGTGATCTTGATTTAGCTAATACTCCAATTACCTCACTCCCTGACAATCTAAAAGTTGGAGGTACTCTTGATTTATATAATACTCCTATCACTTCTCTCCCTGACGATTTACAAGTTGGAGATAATCTTGGTTTAATTAACACTCCAATTACCTCACTCCCTGACAATCTAAAAGTTGGAGGTACTCTTGATATATGGGGTACTAAAATCACCTCACTTCCTAATAATTTAAAAGTTGGAAGGGATTTTTATTTTAGTGGTACTGAAATCACATCTCTCCCTAACGATTTACAGGTTGAGCGTAATCTTTATTTAAGTAATACTCCCCTCTCCTCCAAAACTGAAGCTGAAATCCGCCAAATGGCCCCTGGGGTTAAAGGAAAAATATTTGGACTTAAGTCTATTTCCGAATCCAAAATCCTCACTACTCGCCGCAGTCCTGAAGAACGCTCTAAAAATTATCAAACCGTCTTACAAAAAAAAATCCAACAATACATTAAGGATGGAGGAAAAGGTGATCTTGATTTAAGTTATACTAAAATTACTTCCCTTCCTAATAATCTAAAAGTTGGAGGTGATCTTTATTTAAGTGATACTAAAATTACCTCCCTTCCTAATAATTTACAAGTTGGAGGTAATCTTAATTTATTTAATACTCCTATCACCTCACTCCCTGACAATTTAAAAATTAAAGGTTATCTTAGTTTAGTTGATACTCCAATTACCTCACTCCCTGATAATTTACAAGTTGGAAGTCATCTTTATTTAGCTAATACTCCAATTACCTTACTCCCTGATAATTTACAAGTTGGAGGTACTCTTGATATATGGGGTACTAAAATCACCTCACTTCCTAATAATTTAAAAGTTGGAGGTAGTCTTAGTTTAGGTTATACTAAAATTACCTCCCTTCCTAATAATCTAAAAGTTGGAGGTACTCTTCATTTAGAGGGGACTCCCCTCTCCTCCAAAACCGAAGCTGAAATCCGTCAAATGGCTCCTGGTATTAAAGGAGAAATATGGGGTTTAAAAAATTAAACAATAAAGTTTGGTTTTTTTAAAAATTTTATTTATATTTACCTAAAAATTAGTTATGACTAACAATAGAAGAAAATTCCATACTGATATTGAGTGTGTTCCTTTTGGTTTTGCTAATGGAGCATCTTCCTCAACTCCTCTTAGCCCTGAGGAAAAAAAATCAATGATTAAAGAGGCAGCTGAACATTTTGGTAAGTTTTTAGATGCTTTAAAATGTGATTGGCGAAATGACCCCAACTCAATGGAAACTCCAATGAGAGTAGCTAAAGCATATGTCAATGATCTATGGGCTGGTAGATATAATGGTTTTACAGATATAACTTCATTCCCTAGTGATGGGTATGATGGTATTATTATTGAGCGTAATATTCCACTTACTTCAATGTGTTCACACCATCATCAAACAATTAAAGGTGTAGTCCATATTGGATATGTAGCTGGAGCTGAAGGACGAGTTATTGGTCTTTCAAAATTAAATAGAATTGTAGATCATTTTGGACGTAGAGGAGCAATCCAAGAACAACTTACAGCTGCTATCCATCAGGGAGTAGATAAAGTGTGTGAAGGAAATATTGGTGTTATTGTTACTGTTGTAGCTGCTCACAATTGTGTAAGTTGTAGAGGTATCAAACATGAAGGTGCTGCTATGATCACAACCAAAGCTTCAGGCGTATTTAGAGACGATAATAACCAAGCACGTAAAGAATTTTTTGACAGCTTAAAAATTAACAATGGAGGACATCAAATATAAAATATAAATATTTATTATAATCAAGTTATGAGTAGACAATTAGAATTATTCACAAGTGTTCCATTTGTAGATGAAGTTGAAGAGTTTAATGATTTAATGAACAAACCTAACAACTATGAACCCACAGTACCCGAAAAAAAAGAATGGAAGTTTGTATACAACTTCATCTTGGAAGAACTTGAGGAATATAGAGAAGCGTGTGAACAAGGAGACATCATCGGCGTTTTGGACGCTTTGTGTGATATTACTTATGTTTCCTTGGGGAACGGAGTTATGTTACACGGTCTTAAGGATAAAATTTGGGATGCCTATCAAGAAGTTCAAAGATCGAACTTATCAAAAGCTTGTTCAAGCGAAGAGGAAGCTCAAAAAACCGTCGAGCAAAGGTCCATTGAACAGAATGAGCCATGCCATTATGAAAGGGTTGGTGATAGGTATATTGTTTACCGATCATCAGACCGGAAAGTCATGAAAAATATTAATTACTTTAAACCAAATTTAAACCAATTTTTCACTCAAAATGAGTTACAAAAAACAAATTCGTAAAACTAACCTTAAAACCATCCCTAACCCAGATAAACATCAGAAAATTTCGTTTATTAAATCTGGGGTTAGAATTTTGGGTTATTGTTTTATTCCATTTAATGTTATAGTTGCTATGGGACTTCTTATTCTTAGTGAAGCTCTTGGTATTGTAGAAGAATTAGTCTAATGAAAAAGTTTCTTTATTTTAGTGCAGCATGGTGTGGGCCATGTCGCCAATTGGGACCTGTTATGGAACAGCTCTCTTCCCAATACCCAGTTAGAAAGATTGATGTTGACGCTAATCAACTTTTAGCTCAACAATATAACATTAGAAATATTCCAACTGTTTTATTAGTAGATGATGATGGTGATGTTTTAGCTTCTAAGGTAGGAGCTAATCCATCTCAAGTTTATGTTGATATGTATCATCAACACTAAATTATGTTCGATAGGCTAAAACAAGGAATATTCCCTTTTATTATAGCTTTAAGTGCTTTATCAGTATCAGTTTCAGCAGCTTTTTACTCAGTCACTGGATTGAGTAAATTGTTTGCTGGAGCTAGTACTGAAGTACTTATTATGGCTAGTTCTTTAGAAATATCTAAACTTGTTATAGCTTCTTTACTTTATCAATATTGGAATGTCATAAATAAGGTTCTTAGAACCTATTTAACCATAGCTTGTATTACATTGATTTTAATAACATCAGCTGGTATATACGGGTTCCTTTCATCAGCTTATCAAGAAACAGCTAATAAAGCAGGAAATATTGATGCTCAAGTTGAACTTTTAGAAAAAAAGAGAGACAATTATAAAGAGCAATTAGTTATATATAACACTGAAAAAGAATCTATTAATACTTCTATTAATAATTTAAGGACTGGTTTATCAAATAATACTACTCAAAGTGTTGACAAAAAAACAGGCCAGTTAATTATCACTTCTTCCTCAGCCAATAGAAAAGCCTTAGAAAAACAATTAGATCAAGCTATAATAAGACAAACCTCAGTCAATCAAAAAGTTGATAGTTTAAATACTTTAGTATTTGATATTGAAACTCAAATTGTAGATGTTCAAACTAATGGTGAATTAGCTAGTGAGTTAGGTCCTCTTAAGTACTTATCTAACTTAACAGGAATTTCTATGGATAGAATAATAAATTATCTTCTCTTAATAATAATTTTTGTTTTTGACCCTCTTGCCATATCTTTAGTAATAGCAGCTAATTTTACTTTTGCTCAACTAAAAACAGGAAAAATAATGGAAAATAGTGGTAAAGAAGAACAAAGAGAAGCATTAGTTAATATGATACAAGATGCTGAGGAAGCTGGGTTATATGAGGATAAAACAGAAAAACCTTTAGAAGTATACGGTGAAAAAAAAAAGCGTCGATTCCCAATGAATCCTCAAATGTAATTAATTACTGGTAATGTATAAAAAATGTTATGCTGAATATATTGGTAAAAACCAATATAAGATACATTTATGGACTGAAAATGATTATGAAATAATCCCCTGGCGTAACCCCGCGTATATAGAATGTCCTGAACATGAAGCTAGCTATCAGGGACTAAATGGAGAATGGCTTAAAAAAACTTATGATTGGGATAAAAATACTCCTAATGTCCATTTTCATGATATGCCCCCATACCAAAAATTCCTTATTGAAAAATATGGAGTTAATGATGATGTATCTAAAGGACATCGTGAGGTATTTTTTGATATTGAGATTGAAATGGGAGGAGCACTCACAGAAGAATATATTCAAGCTGCTCCTAAGCCTGTAACATCTATTGCTTGGTGGGATAAAACACCTGATAAATGGGTTATTCTTATTTTAGATAAAAAAGGTCAAATTAGACATACTAAAGGACATAAAGAAATTGTTCCTTGTAGAACTGAAGAAGAATTATTAGCTACTTTTCTTGAAAGATATAAAGAAATCAATCCTGATATCTTAGTAGGGTGGAATAGTGATTATTTTGATATCCCATATCTTTATTTTAGGATTAGTAATGTATTAGGTGAAGAATTTGCTAATGCTTTATCTCCAATTGATATTGTTAGAGATGAAAGTCAATGGAATAGAGATGGATGGCTAAATATAGCTGGTGTTGAATCTCTTGACTACATGAAACTTCATAAAAAATTTAGCTTCAGAGATGAACCATCTATGAGATTAGACGCTATTGGAGAAAAATATGTTGGGTTAGGTAAGGTTGAATATGATGGTAATTTGGATAGATTATTTGAAACAGATATTCAAAAGTTTATTCAATATAACTTTCGAGATGTTGAGATTCTAAAAGCATTAGATGAAAAATTTGAATATGTTGGATTAGTTAAAAACTTGTCTCATAAGGGTAAACATAACTATGGTGAAGTATATGCTAACACTAAAACTCAAGATGGTGCTATCTCAGCGTATTTACTAGACCAAAATATTATACCACCAGCTAAAGATAGAAATCCTATTACTAAAAAGAATTATGCTGGAGGTTATTTGTTTTGCCCAGCCGCAGGTTTGTATAAGTATATGTTTGATGAAGATTTGACTTCACTATATCCTTCTATCATTATGTCCCTTAACATTGGTAAAGAGACATTTGTAGCTCGTATTATAGACAATGATGATAGAAATAATAGATTAGGGTTAAATGATTTAAAAGCAAAAAATCCTAATGAAGAACTACTTATTGAAAATGCTAATCGTAAGCAAACTTACATTAAAGTAAGCAAACTAATTCAACTAATTACAGAAAATAATTTAGCCATTTCTGCTAATGGTGTGATGTATAGAACAGACAAACAATCAGTTTTATCAACAATTTTGGCTAAATGGTTTGATGAAAGAGTAGAATATAAAGGTTATATGAAAAAAGCTTATAAAGCTGGTGATAAAGAAAAAGGAGCATTTTGGCATCAAAGACAACATACAATGAAAATTTTGTTAAATAGTTTGTATGGCGCAACTGCTCTTGGTAGTTTTAGATATGGTAGTGTTATTTTGAGTGAATCTATCACTTTAAGTGGTCAAAGAATCATTCAAGAAAGCGCTTTATGTGCTAACCGTCACATGAACAAAGTAATTAAAGGTGAAATAACATTATGATACATTTAGAAGAAACACCGTGGTGGATATGTGATGAAGGTGATTATAACTTTTGTGCGTATGTTGATACAGACTCTAATTATTTTAATGCTGAACCTTTATTAAAATATCTTTATCCTGACTTTGAAGAAAAAAGTGATGAAGAAAAAGATAATTTACTTGAACAGGTAGCTTTAAAATATCAAGACATTATTACTGAGTATTATAATACTTTAGCTAAAGAATGTTTCAATGTACCTACTCATAGATTTGAAATGAAAACAGAATGTGTTATTCGTTCTGCTTATTTTAGAGCTACTCGTAGATATGCTCAATGGATTACTAAACAAGAAGGTATATCTAAAGAATCACTTGATATTAAAGGACTTGAATTTAAGAAAGCTAACTTTCCTCCTGTGTTTGGAAAGTTTTTTGATAGTGTTCTTAAACAAGTACTAAAAGGGGTTAAACAGAGTGAAATTGATAAACAAATTCTTGAATTTCAAGAAAGAATGATGTCACTTGATACTGACATTACACTATTAGGTAATCCAACCTCAGTTAAAACATTAAATGATTATGTAGCTCGAAAACCCAAACCAAGTGAAATATTAACTGAGTTGGTTAAAGGTGCTCCTGCTAACGTAAAAGCTGCTGTTCGTTATAATGATCTAATTAGATTTTGGAAATTAGACAAACAACACAGTTATATAGTACAAGGTGATAAAATTAAATGGGTTTATTTAAAAGATAATCCTTATAAAATAGAAACACTTGCATTCTTAGACTTTGATCTCCCAGATAAGATACGTAAATTTATGGATGATTATGCTGACCGTAAAAAATCATTTGAAACCATTTTACAAACAAAATTAGAAGGATTCTATAATGATTTAGGTTGGAATTTAAATTTGAATCCATATAAAAATAAATTTTTTAATTTCTAATGATAGAAAAAAATCATCTCCAATCAATTATCTCAAGATATTATCTTGGGGGTTTAATTGAATCTGTTAAGTGGGAAATACAAAATAATACATTAAATATAGCTTTTATGTCTCCAAATAAAGATATGATTGGAGAACTTGAATGTAATGAATTCCCTATTGAAGATTGTGAATTAGCTATATTTAATACTACCCAACTAAACAAACTATTAGGTGTTACCTCAGGCCAATTGCTAATATCTCCAATTAAAACTAATAAAGTATACACTAAACTAACTCTTCAAGATGTTAGTTTTACAGTTGAATACTCATTAGCAGATCCTTTAATGATCCAATCACCTGGTACTATAAATGAACCAGACAAATATGATGTATCAGCTATTATGGAACCTAATGATGTTTTAGCCTTTACTAAAGCAGCCTCAGCTATACCTAATAATGAATTAGTTACTCTTAAAGCAACTGAAAGCATTCATGGTAATCCTATTTTAGAGTTTATTTTTGGAGAGAAAATGGAATTTTCAAATAGAATTACATTTACTGTTGAAGCTCAACATTCTATTATTGAGGGACATAAAATACCATTTAATTCTAATATGTTGAGAGAAATATTCCATAACAATAAAGGTGCGTCTTCCACATCAATTAAATTCACCCAAGAAGGATTACTCAAATTAGAATTTGAATTTAAAGAAGAAAATACAAAAACTACATACTTTGTTGTAAGAAAAGCAGATTACTAATATTTATTAACATGACAGAAATGAAGCCAAAAGATCAAATGAATGAGTATGGCGAATATAGTTCTAAAGAAAAAGAGTTAAAACAAGAACTCGATTCTGTATTTGGAAACTATAGACCATTCATCACCCTAGGGATGTATACCGGTGATAGACCAGATAATGACCCCCGAAAAGGTAAAGGGTATGGTAAAGTTTCATTTACCTCTAGGGAAGAACTTCCAAATGAAGATTGGGATAAAGCTTTAAAATGGGTAGAAAGTAAAGGTTTTACAATTACATCTGAGGATAATACCTATGAAGAAGAACCAGGTGAAAGAAGATATCATCCATCTATTAACTTTGAATTTAATGTTGCTGACTACCCAACAAAAACTGATAGTGAGATGATGAATGAGTGGACTAAGCGTCAGTGGCAACGTAGAGCTGGAATTATTAAATAATTTTACTTAAACTTAAATAAATTAAAAAGTTTGGCTTTTTAAAGTCTTTTTATTATATTTAAGCAATGAAAGTTATAAATGACCCCCTATTTGGTGACCATTTCATCCAAGTAGATGATTACAACTACTCTGTTTACAAGACAAAAATTTCTAAAGAAGAAAAGAAAGAATATACTAGTGTAGTAGGACATTACTCTACTATGGCCCAAGCTCTAACAGCTATGGCTGGTGATATGGTTAAAGGTAAAAATAGAGAAAGTTTAGAAAGTTATGTTAAAGAATTAAATGAAATCTATGTTAAATTTGAAAATTTAAAAATAAAATGAGTTTACAAGCGTTATATAATTCAATTATTGTGAAAGTAATTGAATCTGAAGAATCTACTTATGGTAGTATTATTGTTCCTGATATGGGAAAAGAAACTTCTATTAGAGGAGAAGTGTGTGTTGTAGGACCTGGTTTTCATACAACTGATGGGACTTTAATCAGAACAGTCCTTCAACCAGGAGATATAGTTTATCTACCCCAGATGGGCCCAACTAAAATCCAGTACAAGGGAGTTGATTATTTGGTTTGTAGAGAAAATGAAGTTTTAGCTGTTGAGACAGATCGGTATGTTGGATCTGCTGATGACGATGAATTACCCTTTTAATAAATAAAAGTTATGGCAAAAATTATAAATTATGGAGATGAAGCTAGAAAGAATCTAGCACTAGGAATACAACAGTTAGCAGATGCTGTTGTAACTACCTTAGGACCTAATGGTCGAAATGTTGTTATTCAAAATGAACATGGTGTTCCTCAAAGCACTAAAGATGGTGTTACTGTAGCTAAAGCTGTTGAACTTGAAGACCCAATTCAAAATATGGGAGCTCAAATGCTTAAACAAGCAGCTATTAAAACAGCTGAGCAAGCTGGAGATGGTACAACTACTTCTACTTTGTTGGCTCGTGAAATTGTAGATGCTGCTTCTCGTTATAGTGATAAAGGACATAATATTGTAGATATTAAACGAGGTCTTGATAAGTGTACTAAAGCACACGTTGAAACACTTCGTAAAATGTCTCAAGACATTTCTAGTGAAGACCAACTTCGCCAAGTAGCCACTATTTCAGCAAATAATGATGAAGAAGTAGGAGAATTGATTGCTACTGCCATCAATAAAGTAGGTAGAGAAGGTATTGTTACAATTGAAGAATCTCGTACAGGTGAAACTTATCTTGAAACAGTAGAAGGTCTTCAATTTGATCGTGGTTACAAATCACCTTATTTTGTGACTAATAATGATGATATGAGTTGCACACTCAGAAATCCATCTATCTTATTTTACAATGGTAGGTTAACTCAAATTAAAGATTTGCTTCCATTATTGGAAAATATGTCTTCACAAAGCAAACCACTTTTAATTGTAGCTGAAGATATTGATGGTGAAGCACTCGCTACTCTTATTGTTAACAAAATGAGAGGTATTTTAAATGTATGTGCTGTTAAAGCTCCTGACTTTGGTGATCGTCGTACCTTGCTTATGAATGATATGGCTACATTAACTGGTGGTCAAGTAGTTGATAAGGACAAAGGTATGAAATTAGAAAAGTTTGATTTGAATTGGTTGGGTGAGTGTCGTACAGTTACTGTTACTAAAGAAATTACAACTATTGTAGATGGAGCTGGAGAAGCTGATACAATTAGAGAATTATGTACCTCACTTCAAAACCAAATTGAAAACTCAACCTCCCCATTTGAAACTGAAAAACTTCAAGAACGTTTAGCTAAATTGGTTGGTGGTGTAGCTGTTATCCATGTAGGTGGAAACACTGAAACTGAAATGAAAGAGAAGAAAGATCGTGTTGATGATGCTCTTCAAGCTACTAAAGCCGCCATTGAAGAAGGTATTGTTCCTGGAGGTGGATTAGCACTACTCCACTCAGCATATAATACAGTTTGTGAAACTAAGAATTATGATGAAGAATTAGGTTGTAAAATTATGCAATCAGTTCTTCAGAAACCATTTGAACAAATTCTTGTTAATGCTGGATTGGAGGATGAAGTACATTCTATCAAATATTCTATTTTAGATCAGGAAGATAAAAATGTAGGTTATAATATTAAAGCTTCTGAATTTATTGACTTCTTTGAAGCTGGTATTATTGACCCCACTAAGGTTACAAGATGTGCTCTTGAAAATGCTGTTTCTATCGCTGGTACTATTTTATTAACTGAATGTACTATGGTTGAGAAACCAAAAGAAAAGAGTGAAGAGTCACTTGGAGGAATGCCTGGAATGTTTTAAATTTAGGTAATGTCTGAGTTTGAAACCATTGAACAAAAACAACTCATTGCTAAGAGAGTCCCACCTGGTGACAGGTGGGCTCTCACTAATGAGCCTAATATTATAATTTCTTCTTTAACAGAAACATTAGAAAAATATTTTCAACAAACTAAATTTAATAAAGCATTTTATCTTGATCCTATTGGTGGTGCTTTATATTCTGTGGATAGAGTAGAAATAGAAATTAAACCTGAACCAATTAAAACATTTGACTTTTACGGAGATGGCTATCAATAATACACTTTGGGTTGAAAAATATCGCCCTGATATTTTAGAAAATTATGTTGGAAATGAAAATCTAAAAGAAACTATTTCCAAGTATATTGAACAGAATGACATACAGAACTTAATTTTCTATGGACCCGCTGGTACAGGTAAGACAACCTTAGCTAAACTCTTAGTTAAGAATATCAATTGTGATTTTATTTACATCAACGCCTCAGATGAAAGAGGAATTGAAACCATCAGAGACAAAGTATCAGGGTTTGCCAGTACAATGTCTTTTAAACCACTCAAAGTAGTTATTTTAGATGAGGCTGATTTTTTGACTATTCAAGCTCAAGCCTCACTTCGAAATGTTATTGAAACATTTTCTAAAAGTACTAGGTTTATTCTCACCTGTAATTACATAGAGCGTATTATTGATCCACTTCAATCTCGTTGTCAAACACTTAAAATTATACCCCCTAGTAAAGCAGATGTAGCTAGACACCTTTGTAAAGTCTTGGGTCAAGAGAATGTTAACTATGATACCGATAGTGTTGTTAACATTGTTAAAAAACAGTACCCTGATGTTCGAAAGATGTTAAACATCTGTCAAATGTCATCTAAAAAAGGTGAGTTAGTTGTTGATTCTCAAACTTTAGTATCAAGTAATTACATTGATCAAATTATTGAGCTATTACCTAATAATAAGTCTTTTAAACAAATTAGGCAAATAATTGCTGATTCTAATATAGATGATTTTGAAGCTCTATATAAGGCACTTTATGAGAGAATAGATGAGTACACCACACGAGATGCTGAAGCTATAATTATTATTGAAGAATATCTTTATCATGCTAATTTTAGAATTGATAAAGAAATAAATGTTATGGCTTGTATAGCTAAATTATTAACCCTCACAGGTAAAAAAGTTTTATGAAAGAGATAATAGAGTTTGGAGATCGAAAATTTCTTTTATATCGTACGATAAGAGAGTTTGAAAAATTAGAACCTAACATCCTAAAAGAATATTGGTACTGTGATACAGTATTGAAAAAAGAAGATATATATTACTTTTGCAACGAAATTAAAGACATAGAATATGAAGAAATCGGAAACCGAAATGAGGATGCAACCTCAAATTGATCTTAAAAAAACTACAGCTGTAACAACTGAATCTGGAAGTGATGTCTGGCAACAGGGAGTCATTCTAAGACGAGTATCACGTTTTATTACCAACAGCTCTGAAGATGGAATCCTCCCAATCCCAGTTTTCTATGATGGAGCCACTGGAAAAATTTTAAAGGATACACTACCTCCTGATTTGAGAGACGAGTATGACACTATTTGATTGGTTAAAGGAATTAACAGGTAGTAAACGTGATTGGGATTCCTTCTCTGATAAAGAGAGGGAATCCTTTAACCCGTATATGGTTAATCGTTTCCTATCAATGCATCAACCTTTTATTGAATTAGTTAATTATGTTCAAACTATTCCTTATACTGATAAGGAAAAATATTATAAAGTATATTGTGGTTTACTCCCCAAACAAAATGTTTGGCTTAAATATGTTAAATCAAGTATGAAACAACCCACTACCGATCTTGTAGAAGCTATAGCTAAAATTTATGAGTGTTCTACCCGTGAAGCTGCTAACACTGTAATAGTATTAGATAATTCTGATTTGGAAGATATACTTTACAAAGCAGGTTATCAAGATAAAGAAATAGTTAAAATGTTTAAATAATGGATAGTATAGTAAAATCAATAATAAATCAATTTACAACCCGAGCAGAAGCAGGTGAAACTAAATATGGTGTAAACATGGACCGAAATGATTTATCATTTCAAGAATGGATTACTCA
>Ga0315902_10003756_pt1 | contig 22447 bp, 23 predicted proteins | sample LakEriMetagenome_9_FD_203523 | JGI IMG/M metagenome (GOLD analysis project Ga0315902, IMG submission 203523) | Freshwater fungal communities from buoy surface, Lake Erie, Ohio, United States - Buoy 12 MA117 | ecosystem: Environmental > Aquatic > Freshwater > Lake > Lake biofilm | place: USA... | reverse complement strand
AGGAAGTTTTATTCTCCTTTCACCTGGCGTCCCCAACGGGATTTGAACCCGTGTTACCGCCGTGAAAGGGCGATGTCCTAGGCCCCTAGACGATGGGGACTAGAGGAGTGAGTATCTTAGCGTGAAAAATTCCAACTAAATCTGGCGGTAGGCCTTGTCAGCTCAACATGAAAACCATTGAAATAGCGTTTTTTTGAGGTCTTGAGTTCAGTCGGTAGAGCAACGGCCCCTTCATCTTGCTTCAATTTTCTCCGAGCTCCAATATTACCCAGCTCCAAACCTTCAATGCCCAAATTTGAGCGCAATCTCACCAAGTTTGGACATCTGTTTGTGCCCATTGGTTACCTCTACCTACTAGGAATGTTGGCACAAAGGTGGCACAAGAATTTTTTAGAGCACTAGAAAAACAATATTGATGGACACTTGATAAATGGCAACCCCCCCCGATATCAGGATTATGTGATTAAGGATGGCAAGTCCATTGGCGACTTTGGCGGTATGTATAGGAGTTTTGATGATCCTTGGAATCAATCTAGGGAAGATCATATTTTCGATAGTCGAAGACAGATTGCTCTTTTGGCGTGCGGAAGACTAGAGCTCCAACACAACCTTACGAGTGTCATTGAATTAGGTTGCGGATTTGGTTTATTGACAGAAAAACTAAGAGAGAAAGGATTTGAATCGATTGGTACAGATATCTCGCCAACTTCGATTCAAAAAGCCCAAGAAAAGAATCCGAATTCGCGCTTTGAAATTGCAGAATATGATGACTATATTGTTATGAACTCGTTCAATTCAGATATAGTTTCAATGGCAGAATTAACTTGGTACACACTTGACACTTTAGACGAATTCTTATCAGCTCTACTAACCTACGCCTTGTCGCGGCAGAAACCAACTTTCTTAATTCATCTATTGACTACTTATAAACCTGGCACCCAGAAGTACGGCACCGAAAAATTCACTAATTCGGACGGAATTCTATAATATTTCGATTTGGAGTATCTCGAGTATGGATTTATCAAAACAGTTAGAGACGATGATTCGGACAGTCAAGGCACTTACTTTAGAGCAAAAATTACGCGATAAGAATTTATTGGTTCTTGAAAATAGCACTACTTCAACTCAGCGATAACCCCACTAAAAATTTCACAGATTTTGTCGACGTCCACCAAAGAAAGCCGCGTGTGCAAGGGCAAAGTCAAGATTTCGGGATAGACAGATTCAGTAACCGGGAGTCTATAATCCTCGCGATAAAAACTTAGAAGATGATTAGGCTTGTAATGCACGCCAGTTGGAATCCCTAAATTCTCTAATCTAACACGAAGATTGTCCCGATTGAGCAACCCTGGAATCCTCAAGACAAAAATATGAGGGACCATACCATTTGATGTATTCCAATCAAATAGGGAAATTTGCGGATTATTTCTTAAGTTGGCCACATATCTATCAAAAAGATTTTTTCTCTTCTTCGCATTAAATTCCAATTTTGCAAGTTGCACCATTCCAATGGCGGCAAAGATATCACTCATGTGAAATCTCCAACCCTGTTCCTGAACATCAAAATCCCAAGATCTTTCCCGATTCTTTCTTTTTTCAGAATCACCAACTACACCTAAGAGTCTTGCATCTCGAATTCTATCTAAAGCATCTTGATCTGCAGTTACAATACATCCACCTTCGCCAGAAGTAATATTCTTTATACCATCGAAGCTAAAACATGAAATATCGCCGAAACTTCCAACCAATTTCCCGTCATGTTTGCTACCAAAAGCATGTGCAGCATCAGCTACAACTCGGAGGTTATTAATCTTCCCAAATTCTGAAACTAAGTCTAGACAATTTGTAGCTCCGACGAAATATACTGGAACGATTGCCTTAGTTTTTGATGTAATTCTTTTTTGGGCGTCATTTAAATCAATATGAAGCGATTCTGGATCTACATCACATGAAACTGGAATAGCGCCTGTTGCAGATATTGCCTGGTATGTAGCAATGAATGTTAGTGAAGGAACTAAAACTTCATCCCCGGGTTTGATCCCTGCACCTATTAGGCCAAGCTGAACTGCGGCTGTTCCTGTTGATACGCAAAGAGTCTCTCTGCTAAAGAACGAACCGAGTTTTTCCTCGAAAGAGGCAACTTGTTCTCCCATTCCATAAAACTCACTTCGCAATACATCGGTGACAGCTAAGATTTCATCTTCGGAAATCTCCGGCTGGGAAAGTCTGTAATTCATTTTTACCCTCCAAATTCACTAATTAGAACTTTGAACTCTGGAAACTCAAGCGGCAGAGATAAATTCTCTGTAGATTCATGAGGTAAGTCAGTTGCATTGAGCAAGATTGTTACTTTTTCTGATGCATTAACAAGGGCATAATGGATTCCAGCGGGAATAGTAAGAACGCCATGTAAGGCATCTGAGTCCAATTCAAATACTTCAAAAATCGTCTCACCAGAAATTTTCTTCACACAGATAATTCTAATTTCTCCAGAGGCAACGCAAATATTTTGTTCCTGGCGACTATGAAATTTCCAGGCTTTTATAATTTTTGGTTGGATTTCCGAAAAATAGATTTCAGAGAAAGGCAAAGTCTTGCCTAATTCACTTTTCTCGATGTGGCGTAAATTCCCAAGCGGATTAATGATTTTTACTCTTGAGGAAAATGTTGCACCAGTTCCGCCAATTAACTTTTTCATCTCAGCTAGCCTTCGATTCATAATACTTAATCTGTTCAAGGGTTAATCCGAGTAATTTATCTGGATTTCTGCCAAATTGTTTGTACCAATCAGCAATCAGCTTTAGGCATTCGTCAATTTCTAATCGCGGCGCCCAAGACAATTTTTCGGCGGCTTTTTCACAATTCAAACTTAAGAGTGAAGCTTCATGCATGACTCCATTTTCTGAAAACTCGACATGATCCTCAACTTCTTCATGCCCCCAACATTTTCCTAGTCGGTTGACAACTTCATTCACTGTATAAACCTTGGAATCATCGGGTCCAAAATTAAATGCTTCTCCGTGAAGCCCAGGTGTCTCTGAAAGTTTCTGAGCTAGTTTTAAATATCCACTCAAAGGTTCTAGAACGTGTTGCCATGGTCGAGTTGCTTTTGGATTACGAATGGAGACTTTTTGACTCTTAAGCCAGGCTTTTGCGCAATCAACAACAATTCGATTTTCATTCCAATCCCCGCCACCGATAACATTTCCGGCTCGCGCTATGCCAATTCTTTGCCTAGAACTATCGTGGAAAAAACTACGGATGAAAGAAGATAAGAAAATTTCTGCTGCCGCTTTGGAAGCGCTATACGGGTCGCGCCCACCGAGGCGATCATCTTCACGATATCCGGAAGCTCTTTCATCATTTTCATAACACTTATCGCTTGTAATCATTACAGCAACACCGCCGAATTCCAACTCAACCAATACATCGAGTAGCGTGGCAGTTCCCAGGGAATTGGTTTTAATAGTCTCTAATGGGCTCGAATAGCTTTTAGAAACTATAGATTGGGCAGCTAAATGAAAAATAAAGTCTGGATTTGTAGTTTTTATAGATTCAAGCAGAGTGTCCCGATCCGAAATATCCCCGTAAAATTGATTAATATGTTTCGCAATTCCTAAATCATCAAACATAGAAGGCTGAGTTTTCTCTATATTTGAAAAGCCTGAGACAGTCGCACCCAGGTGTTCGAGCCAGAGCGTTAGCCACGATCCTTTAAATCCAGTATTTCCAGTAACTAAAACTTTCTTTCCAGAGAATGTTTTTGACAAAGGAGTAATCACACTATTTAGAGCCATGGAGTATTTCCTTGTTCACATAATTCGTCTAAAAACTCTTTGTCCCGCAGGGTATCCATGCACTGCCAAAATCCATCATGCTTAAAGGCTCTCAATTCCCCTTCTGTAGTTAATTTCTGCAACGTGAACTCTTCCAATACTGAGTTATCATCAATTAAATAGTCAAAAATTTCTGAGTTAAAAACAAAATAGCCACCGTTGATCCATCCAGCATCCGTTTGACACTTTTCATGGAAGTAATCAACCTTGTCACCATCAAGTTTCATAACTCCAAATCTCGCAGGCGGTCTTACAGCTGTAACGGTGGCAATTCTTCCATGGTTTTTATGAAATTTAACCAAATCTTTTATATTGACATCGCAAACGCCATCCCCATACGTCAGCATAAAAACTTCTTCCTTGGCAAAGAAATTTCTGAGCCTCAACAATCTCCCACCAGTAAGAGTGTTTTCTGCTGTATTAACAACTTCTATATTTTCGTTTTTGTAATTTTTGTTCACAAAGTCTTGAATTTGCTCCCCAAGATATCCTGTAGCCAGACAAAAATCCTCAAAACCAAATTTTTTATAACTTTGAATTATGTGGTGAAGAATTGGTTTTCCACCAATCTCTACTAGAGGTTTTGGGCGAATACGTGTCTCTTCTGATAGGCGCGTTCCTTTTCCCCCGCAAAGTATGGCTACTTTCATAGGTTTAGCATACAATCATGTAACTTAACATTTCCAGAAAGGCCCATGGCACCGACAAAAAAGTAAAAGAGTTACTAAAACGCTTTTTGGCTCGTAATCTCAACAAAAGCTTCACAGTATCCAATTAAAAGAATTAGTATAGAATCAAGTAGTAAATCACAATGAATAATCGAAGGTGAGAAAATGACTAGTGCAGACGATGACTTAATCAGACGCCATCTTACTAAAACCATCGAATCAATCAATTCTTTGGATGAATCTAAACTCACATTTTTTGTTGAAAAAATAATTGAAACAATCGAAAACAAAAATGTCATTTTCTTCGCTGGAAATGGAGGAAGTGCATCTACAGCTTCACATTTTGTAAATGATCTGCTTACAGCTTACACATATGAACAAACAACTGAAAGACCATTTACTCATAAGAAAGCCAAGGTGCAAAGTCTAACTGAAAGCACTGGCATTGTGACAGGACTTTCTAACGATTTTAACTTTGGCGACATTTTTGTAAATCAATTAAGAACAATCTCAGATGTAGGCGACATGCTGGTCATAATTACTGCTTCAGGTAATTCTCAAAATTTATTAAATGCGGTAAGTTATGCAAATGAAAATGGAATATTTACAGTTGCAATAGTGGGTTTTGACGGTGGAGAAATTTCAAAGATGGCGAACTTAGTCATACATGCGAAAACCGACAAAGGTGATTATGGTCCTGCAGAGGATGTTCATCTTGTTATAAATCACGCAGTGGCCTCACTAATTAGAGATAAGCTGTATAGGAAATAATGCGCAAAGCATTAGTAACTGGCGGAACAAGAGGCATAGGTCTATCTTGTGTCGAAATATTAACGGAACAGGGCTTTCGTGTTTATTACACAGGAAGAAATGAACAGGCAACAGGTTTTAATGGATTCCTAAAAGCTGATTTTTCATCCAGAGAAGGAATTAGTGCATTTTGCTCAAAGATAAGTGAGCTAGATATTGATGTTTTAGTAAATAATGCGGGAGTGAATAATCCCAAGCCCCTTTCAGATATAGAATTCCTAGATATTGATTTGGCTTTCAATATTAATTTAATTGCTCCGTTGAAAATAACTAAAGCTGTTGTGCCGCACATGATCGGGAATAATTGGGGTCGAGTTATAAATATCGGTTCCATCCTGGGAGAAATCTCTCGTGAATTTCGATCGGTTTATTCAATCACGAAATCTGGACTAGTCGGTATGACGAAAGCTCACTCTGCCGAATTTGCGAAGTTTGGAGTATTAGTAAATTGTGTTGCCCCCGGGTATATTGATGGAAACTTAACAAGGAAGAATCTGGGCCCTTTGGGAATGGAAGAGATTTCAAAGCAGATTCCTGTTGGACATCTTGGAATTCCGAGGGACATCGCAGAAATTGTAAGGTTTTTAGCGAGTGAATCAAGTTCATTTATCACTGGTCAAGTTTTTACGGTTGACGGTGGTTACTTAGGGGTTTAAGTAAAAGATAGGTCCATCGAATGCTTATTAAATGATAGGATTTCTGTATGTATAATTTCTCTTTAGGATCAAAAGAGCAAGTTTTATCAAATGAATTAGATTTTTTGATAGCCGTCAAAAGAATGTTGCCACGGTATCTGAATTCAATTCCAGACAATGAGTTCATTGCAATTTGCAAGTTGGCAGATCAGCAAGGTTCACTGGCACAGGGAAAAAAAGCAATCTTCATTGAAACTGGTGTCGGTGCTTCGACAGTCGCACTTTATTGGTACGCATGCAAATATGATTTAGAATTTTACACTTGGGATATTTCTGCTGCTAAGGCTGCTATGATTCGACAGGTATTGTCAGAGGCACTCGGAGATTTTTGTGGATTGCCGCAAGATCATTGGAAATTTATTTCTTGGGACAGTACCTCTCCTTATTTGGGAATCCAGGCTTTATCAGATTCAGAGCTGAAATGTTATTTTTCTTTTCACGATAGCGATCACACATGGATTAATGTTGAAAATGAACTAAAGGCCTTGGTTCCATTGCTCACAGAAAATTCAGTTGTAGCTCTCGATGATGCAAATCTACAATGGACGAACGTAAATATGGGCTTGATTAATACTTTCCGAAAGAAATTAGGGTGGTCACCCATTTCTACCAATGATGGCTATCAAGAATTCAAGGGTGAAATCCATGGAAAATTGGTAGAACAGTTCCTTAGCTCAAAGTTCAAAAAAATAGAAGTTATAAATGATTATTTCAAAGATACTTTTAGCCATGATTTCTATTTTGAGTATTTTAATATGGAATTTAATGAAAATATTTCCCTTGGAACTACTCAGTCGGATCAGCCTCATCGCAGATTTGATGCATTCAAAATTATTGATATTTAATCAGAAAAGAACGAAATTTGAACTCAGTACACTTTTGGCGTTGGAGTTCTCAAGAACGCTTATATTGACACAGATTTTAACTAGTTTATATCCCTAAACAATTTAGTAAAGAAGGTGTAATTGGTAATTTGGGTCAATGAACTTAATGATGTAGTTTATTTTAGAATTAAACTTACCTAATTTGATTTGTTTTCTCTCCTGCATCTTACATTCATCAACAAAATCTGAAAACACTATCCTCAAGTTATCAGATAAAAGCTTGTAAAATGCATAAATAAGGTCGTATCGCTTATAAAGGAACAAAATTATAAAATAAGAACTCATCTTTTCGACAGTAATATTCTCTTTGACCAATGTTTCTGGGGTTTTTATGTATAAACTTTCAACAAAAATAACCTGACCAAGACCATTGAAATGTTCTCTTTGCCAGCGATAGATATTTACAAAGTCAAGAAGTACGAAGCCTTGCATTTCTAACCAGGAGTTAATCTCTGCGTACTTGGGCTGATTCTTGTAAATCTCAACAAACTCAATTTCGATTTCAATGCCAAGTGTTTCGTTCAGTAGTTTCTCTGCACCCTTTAGCGCCTTTAATTCTGCACCCTGTATGTCCAGCTTTATGAAGTCAGCCTTCAAATCTAAATCGTCTAATCTGGTAGTTTCTATGTTTTCTCTAGAGATGACATCAAAGCGTTCAGATTCTGGAAACATAGTTAATATCGCGAAATTTGGTTCATAAATTGAGGATACTTGTGGTTTTTTTGTCAAATTCAAATTCACTATTTCTGATACATCCGATACAACATCAGGGTAAATCTTATAACTCTTGCAACTTGGTGGATTCACTAACAGAAGCTCTCGGGATCTAGGATCTGGCTCAAAGCCAATGTAATTTATGACAGAATTAATGTCGTTCCAACGCTGTTGAATTTCACCTGCAGCGCCAATATCTAACAAAGTTACTGATGAATTCGATGGGAGTTTTTCTATGCAAGAAAGTAATTTCCGTTTGCGCTGCCGCCCAATCCAAATTCTTAATCTAGATTTAATGTATCGAATAGACATAAACAAATTCTAACTCAAAGAAATCTAGCGTATTGAGATTTACAGCCAGGGATGTTAGACTTTTATATGCGCGTTCATGTAGGCATTCCAGCAAGGATGGGTGCATCTAGGTTTCCAGGCAAGCCATTGGCCAAAATAGCCGGGAAAACAATGTTAGAACATGTTTATAAGCGCTCAAGTCTTGCAACAAATGTATCAAGTATTTTCATCGCGACATGCGATGATGAAATAGCTGCTTCTGCAAGAAGCTATGGCGCGCAAGTAGTAATGACGGATCCGGGGATAATGAGGCCTGGCTTACGTGTTGCCGCCGCCGCTAAGTCCATGCAAATCTCAGACGAAGATATTTTAGTGATTGTCCAAGGAGACGAACCCCTTGTTCATCCTGAAATGATTGAAACCGCTGTTTCAGATTTACTGGCAAACTACGACTTTAACTTGGGGACATTAGTAGGATTAGCTAATGAAGAAGAATTTAATGATAAGAATGAAGTAAAGGTAGTCTTCAATGATGAAAATCGCATTCTCTATATGAGTCGAAGTCCAATTCCGTTCGAAATGACCACGGAGAAAGCTTCTCGATTTAAACAGGTTGCTGTAATGCCTTTCCGAGCGAGATATTTACAAGAATTCCAAACCATAATCCCACGTAAGAATGAGTTGATTGAAGCAATCGAATTGATCAGGGCTCTCGAAAATGGCGATAAAGTTCTAGCTATTAAGACATCTCGCAAAAATGTATCAGTTGATACCCCTGAGGGTTTGATTGAAGCCGAGCATGCTATGTTAATAGACGAATTGTATGGGAGCTATTGAAATGGATTTCAAAAACAATCTTAAAGAAAAACTTTCCGAAGGCAAAACTGTCTTTGGATCTTGGTCAATGATTCCTTCACCAATGGTTGCTAATGTTATGGCTGAGTCAGGAATCGATTTCATAATCGCCGACTTAGAACATGGTCCCATAAGTTTGGAAACTTTAGAGAATATAATTTATGCAACAGAAGCGGGTGGCGCCTCACTTATCGCAAGACTTCCGAATTGCGCAGACGAGGAGATTTTAAAGGTTCTAGAAGTCGGAATAAGATCCGTCATGATGTCTCACGTCAAAAATGTAGAGACCGCTAGGCGGTTCGAAAATGCAACCAAGTATCCGCCGACTGGTTCACGCGGGCTATCACCTTTCACAAGGATTCACAAGTATAGCGATGAACAGATCTCTCAAAAAATGCTATCTGCAAATCGTGAGATTTTTACTGGAGTATTAGTCGAGGGCGCTGAAGGATTGAGCTCCTTAGAAGAGATCGCTAGTCTTAAGAATCTAGATATGATCTACTTTGGTATTTATGACTTGGCATCTTCAATGGGTATTCCTGGAGAGCTTGATAACCCACAATTGATTGATCAATTGAAGAAGAGTGTAGATATCGTAAAGGCAAGTGGTAAAGTTGCGGGAACCGTTGCAACAAATCTGCAAAGAATCGGATTCTACAAACAAATAGGTTTTAACTTTATTGCATATAAAAATGATACATCCCTCTTGATGCAGTCAATCAGTGCAGGTCTGTCTGAATTCAAAAAATGAGTAGAGAAAAATTAAGGGTCGGTATTGCTGGCTATGGAGCTGTTGGAAAAATTAGATTTGCAGTATTGTCTCAGATTGAAAACCTAGAAATAGTATGCATAAGTGATCAAAATATTGATAACGCGACCCAGCTCCCATCAAACATAAAAACCTATAATGATTTTGAAATAATGATTTCACAAGAAAATCTAGATGTTATTTTCATTGCCTTGCCTAATTATTTAGCATCAAAGGCAACCATAATGGCACTGCATCGAGGCATAAATATTTTTTGTGAAAAACCACCTGCTCGGAATCCTCAAGAATTTGAAAGCGTTATAGCCGTAGCAAAAACAAAACCACACTTAAAGTTGATGTATGGTTTCAATCATCGCTATCATCCATCTGTCAAAAAAGCTAGCGAAGTAATAAATTCAGGTGAGCTCGGAACAATTTTGAATATGCGTGGAGAGTACGGTAAATCTGCAATAATAAAATTTGATCGAAATGAATGGCGCGCGATGAGGAAGCATTCAGGTGGCGGCATTCTTTTAGATCAAGGAATCCATCTTTTAGACTTGATGCGTTTCTTTGGTGAAGAGTTTACGGCGGTTAATTCTATAGTCAAGAACTCGTACTGGAATTATGATGTTGAAGATAATGCTTATGCTTTGATGCAAACAAAAAACGGTATCGTAGGTTTGTTCCACTCCTCAGCGACACTCTGGCGCCATAGTTTTAGGCTTGAAATAGGCTTAACAAAAGGCTCAATCTTACTATCTGGAATTCTATCTTCAACAAAAAGTTACGGGAATGAAACAATCAAATTCACTAAAGCTAATCCAGAGAAGTTAGGCGAGCCAGAGGAGACGACTTATGCTTTTCTGGATGACACTTCGTGGTCGGAGGAAACCAATTTATTCATAAATTGCGTTCAAAATAACCTTGAAATTCAATCAGGCAACTTTGATGAAGCTCGAAAAACCTTAAATTTGGTATACAAAATCTACAGTTCAGACTTAGATTGGAATGAAAAATACGAAATTGAAAAAGATTTTTAGGAATGAAAAAAGAAGATAAAATTTTAGTAATAGATGCCAGGCTTCGTCCGAACGCTCGAACTAAATCATTGCTGAAAAAGTCAAGCGTAATCTCTGTTGTGAAATCTGCAAGCTTGAGACGCGAATGGATCAATAGGGCTGATTCCGAATTGAGTGTAGAAGATATTACGAGACAAATTAACGAACAGGCCACTAATTTGAGACAAGATTTTGAAAAAGCTCTGGAGACCATTGCAAATTACAAAAATCTTTTCTGGCACGCTACAAGAACAGCAGAGAAAAATACCTTAATCAACCCACTATTTGAAGATGCAATTTTGGTACATCTAATTCTGAGTCATAATTTTCAAAAACCGAATAAGGTATTAGTTACCGATAATCCGGAATTGATTTTATTCTTTAAAGACATTAAAGATAGATTCAAAATAAAGTATTGGTTAAAAGTCAAGTTAAAACCCTTTTTCCGTCAAATAGAGATTCAAATGTTATTTATTCTCTGGTTTTGTGGAAATAGAATGGCTTCACTGCTCCTTCCACGAATACATTCAGAGATATTAATTCACACATTCCTCGATAGTGAAACAATGAAAAGTTCCAAATATCGTGAGAGATATTTCCCGGACTTGAAAGAATTCTATGAGGAAAGAAATATCTCTGTCAGTCACTTAGTTTCAGGCGCCGGTAATTACCCACTTAGAATTTTTCGTACGATGAATTTGCAAGGTTTTAGAGTTTTTAATGAATTCAAAATATATGAAACTAGGGATCTTTTCTTCATTATTTCGACTGTCTCTAAACTAAGAAAGCTGAATGCAAAATCTTTTATGGTTGGGGGAATTGAGCTCAGAAAACTCATATTCATTATTCATTTACAGTTCGGCCTTGATTTGGATGTATACAAGCACATACTTAGGTTTAGGCTGGGGCAGCGCCTCGGAGGGATTCCAAATGCTCCAAAAGTCTTGGTTACTGAATTTGAAGGAATGATCCCTGAAAAAATGTTAAATGCCGGTATCCATAGTTCTACTGCAAAGTTAAAAACCTTTGGATATCAACATGGCGCTATGTTTGAAAATCAATTGTGCAATTATCCCACGCAAAGAGAAATTGACCTTGGTTTAGTTTCTGACAAAATAGTCTGTAATGGAGAAATATTCAGGCAGTTAATGAAGAGTAGGGGCATACCAGATAAGATGCTAGAAGTAGGCTCTGCGCTCAGGCTCAAGTATTTACATCAAAACTTGAATTCAAACAATAATCCAAGTCAAAAAGATTTATTGGTACTACTTCCAATGCCAATGCCAGATTGTTTAGAACTGATTGGAGTTGTTGAGGAAGCTATCAGTGATTTGAATCTTCAAGCAGCCTTTAAGCCCCATCCAATGCATGATATTTTGTTACTAGCCGAACACCTCAATTTAAAGAAACATTCCATTGTCAATGGAATGTTGGAGGATTTGATCTTCGATTATAAAGTTATAGCAGGGATGACAACAGGTGCGCTTCTTGAAGCTGGATTACTCGGATTGAATGTAATCAGAATTCAACGTCAATTAAGTCTCGACTTCGATTCTACATTTATGAATCCAGAAATACGGATACAAGTTAATAACTCGAAGGAGTTTCGATTTGCATTAACTCAATTCAGTAAGAAAAGCTTTGAAGGGAATAATCGCTCTGCGTTGTTGTTAAAGAATGAATATTTCGCTTCAATAACTCCCGAAGGGATGAATGCTTTTTTACCCTAGTTATTTACCAATTTTTGATACTAATTGATCAATAGCGGCTTGGCCCATTGCAAGTATTGATTCTTCCGTGCTTCCACCGATATGTGGGGTGGCGATCACGTTGGGTAAATTAATAAGATTTGAAGACTGTGGCGGCTCTTGTTCAAAAACATCTACGGCCGCACCCGCAAACTTATTCACAACTAGAAAATTGTATAAATCTGTCTCATTAACCACGCCGCCACGGCTGTAATTAATCAATAATCCATTGGGTCTCATAAGATTAAAGAAAGTCGCGTTTATCAATCCATTCGTCTCGCGCGTCAGAGGTATATGAATAGAGATCACATCACAGCAAGCAAAAATCTGTTCAATACTCGCGTCTTGAACATTCAAACTTCTATAAAAAGTTGAGTCGGGGTTCAAGTCAAATGACATTAGTTTTGTATCAAATAAACTTGACAGTCTCAAAAATTCCTTACCTACTGACCCACACCCAATCACGCCGACAGTCTTGCCCCTAAATTCTCTACCCTTTTCCTGCTTCCAAGCACCATTCAATAATTCACTTTCGTTCTGAGGAACAAGATGGATGAGTGAAATTGCAGAAGCCAAAGCAAGTTCTGCAACCGAGTAACTGTTTATACCAGGTGAAGTTAGTAATTCTATTTTTGCTGCCTGCATTGCTGAGACATCTATTGCATCCAAGCCAACACCGTATTTACTTATATACTTAAGATTTGGGAGATTTGATATCAAGTCTCTATCTATGGGCTCCAAAGCGATTATTGCCGCTTCTGCACCTGACAGAAAGGAAATCAATTCTTCTCCTCTCAGAGAAGAGCCTGCATCATTAAAAACCGAACTCGGAAAAACACCTAATAACCTTTTTCTAAGGAACTCTGATTTAGAGAAACTTCTTGAAGCTACCGCAACCTTACTATTTCTTGTTAACTTCATTTGACCTAATTTCCTCAATGTAATCGAAAACCAATTTGTCTACATCAACATCCATTGAAACGTTTTTGATACTTGGAATGCCGAATTTATCTGTAAGGATGAATACGTATGAATCCAAAGTATTCTTTTTATCCGCTAAAAGTGCCTTTGAGAATTTAACTCTATCAATTTCTTTGTTCCAAAATTCATGAGAATTTCGAATGAGAATTGGGTGCATGCGATCAAAATCTTCTTTAGTTCCAAAATCAATTTCTGTGGAAATAAAATTTGCTATATCCATACCCATGGATACAGCTATTCCATGGGGAATTTGAAAATCAGAGGCTGCCTCAAGCGCATGACCAAAACTATGTCCGTAGTTCATAACCAATCTCGGCCCCTGATCCTTTTCATCAACCTCTATTTTCTTCCGCTTGAACTCTAGGGATTGATATATAAAATGCGATAAATCTCCTTTCAAGTTCAATAACAATGCATAATTAGATGCAATTTCATCAAATCTATTTCTATCTTCAATAGCATGTACCTTCAACATTTCACCGAGTCCTGCTCTTATTTCGCGTTCAGGTAAAGTACCTAAGAATTCCGTAGAAATGATTATTTGTTCGGCATGGTGGTAAGTTCCCAAAGTATTTTTCCTAGCACCAAGATTGATTGAAGTTTTGGAGCCTATGCATGAATCCGCCTGAGCCGCGAGGGTAGTTGGAATGAATATCCAATTCAATCCTCGAAACAAAATTGTCGCTATAAATCCCGTAATGTCTTGAATAATTCCGCCACCTATGCCGACCAACAAATCACCACGCCTTATTTTGGCATCGAGGAGCAAATTTATGTAATTGGGAATTTCTACTAATTGTTTCGAGTTTTCGATAGGTTGGATTGGAATAACAGCGGTAGATACCTTATTCATGTTTTCAATAAATCTAGGATGATGCGTAGCAACATTACTATCGGCTAGAACGAATATCCGATTTTTCTGTACAATGCGGTCTACTTCATCGATAGCTGAACTTGAAAATACAGCCTCATATGTTTCTTGGCCCGATTTAACCAATAGTGAATTTTCCATCTTCCTCACCCTTCTACGTAAAATTCAAGCAAATCGCAATCTCTAGACAAAGTAAGTTCTCAGTTCGCCGATACCCTCAACACGAGCAAGAAACTCTGTAGGCCCGTTTATGAACTTATCAGAGCTTATAGCAGGTGGATTTCCAGTTAAAATCACATCCATTGGCTCTAAGGTTATCCATTCAGATAACTTGCTCAAAATCTTGGGCCACTGCCAAAAATGATTTTTTGTATTTCCACGCCTAATTACATTACCGTTCTGAATTGCTTCAATGTCCCAAGAATCCCGCATGAAGTCAGTTTCGATCCAGGGCCCTAAAGGGCAAAAGTTATCAGCACCTTTTGATCTTAGTAAGTGATGATCTCGGTCGTCACAATTTTCTATTGTTATGTCGTTGCCGATAGTAAATCCAAGTACGAAGTCCTTTACATCGTTCTCAGAAACATTCTTCATTTGCTTTTTAATAACAATTCCCAATTCCGCTTCTCCCCACCATTTTTTACCTGGAAATGGATTAACCACACGAGAATCCATTCCTGTTACTGAAGTGGGAGGTTTTAGGAAGAAAAGAGGCTCCTCCATTGAATCTTGAAAGTGACTTGTTCCAGGAAAATTCACTGCTGCACAAATAATTTTAGTGGGTTCACATGGAGCCAGTAATTCGTTAGCAGCCAATTCTCCAATTGGTTTACCAATCTTAAATTCATCGGTAACTGATCCGATTAATTCATAAATCATCCCATCTATCACAATTCCGTATTCAGGAACGGTTCCATGAGATTTGTATCTTACGATTTTCACATTCCTAATATATAGCATATTAAGTTAAATATTCTAAATATAACGTGATAATACTAAGTAAAGAAGTAATCTAGTACTAATCCCAATCAAGAATTGCGGAACGAAGCTCTTCTAGAGGTGAACGGCCGGTATACGCGTAAGTTTCAATAAATATTTTGACTGCGTCCTTGACTTTCTTGGAATTCCACCAGCCCTCAACGTCTTCCCAAATCGCATTGACATGAAGCGCAGCAGCTTCTGGGCTGTCAAAAAAAATGTTCGCATCTTTCAATAGATTTAAGTAAGGCTTGGCTCCTTCATTAACTTCCCAGTAATTTGGATCCCAATAGATAACCGTAGGAAGATCTCTCTTAAATGATATAAGAAATGTCGTAGCATTGTATGTAGAAATAAAAAGCCTAGTTTCTTTTAAGTATGAATCAAGTTTTTTTGATAGTGGGAGTAAATAACTTTTTGAATCAAAATCGAGCCATCTTTGCTCCTGTTCCCATCCAAAATCATGAGGGAATAGTCGTACTGCAAGACTAGAGCGAACAGTAATTGAGAGATTGTTAACAAAATCAAACTGATCATTGAAGTAATTTACCAACTGAGGCCCTACCGGCCATGATCCTAAATGGTAACTTCGCCTAGGAAGACTTGCGGTAACCAAAAGGCAAAATCCATCCCGTCTTGGTTTGTGTTTTTTTAGTCCAAGGAGCCGCATGGCGGGCGCTGGATAAATTTTAGACTCAAAGTTATCTTTCCAGCCCCAGGAAAGAAACCGATCAGCTATTGCTACCTCATGGTCCTGTGTTGATAGTTGTGCTGCTACACCATATGACCCACCGTGTTGTGCAATAATTAATTTGGAACCGCGCTCTACGCATTCAGAAGCCCAGAATTTCCAAGCATCGTTTGCAGCAAAATCACTGGCAGTTAGAAGGATTTCTGGCAGAAAGTCTGCAACGTTGCGATCAGATTGAATCTTATTTAAAAGGTAACCTTCCAAGAAGCATTTTGGCATATGCTTAGGCAAAAAAAACTCTAAAACTTCTGCAAATTCCGTTTTTCTGTTATTCGGGAAGCACCAATTTCGTAAGGCTTCAGACGTATGATAGTTCTTCATTTCCCACGGAATAAAATGTTTCGGAGCTGCCTTCAGGGCAAAAAAAAGTTTCAAAGTCTGAATCCTGTTAAGATAAGTGGATCCCAAGGAAACTAGTTTCAATGTTTTGTTAAAAAGCAATGAAAACAAACCCCGCGCCAACCAAAAAACAAATTTGGCAAAACTTTCCTTTGAATTCTGAATTAAATTACCAATGTAGTTGAATACATTTTTGTATCTATTATGTTGAAAAAAAGCCACATTCGAGGGAGATTTTTTATCTACAAAGGAGATTTCTATTTTTGTGAAATTTTCAAATATATCAGAAGTTAATCTTTCGTTCCAAAACTCATCGTTTGCAGATTGTTCGAAAAACGTTGGAGTGTCTGTTGCAGGCATAATAAAATTTTCGTTTCGGATCCTCTTTACTTCCGCATTGGGGAATCTGTTAGCCGCGTATGAAACCATTTTCCAACGATCAAAAAGTATTTGTATGAAGTATTTCAACCACCAACCTAATTGGATTTGCCAATATCTCCTGGAATAACTTGTTCCATGGATTTGGTTTAGGATTATCGTTATTTTATCGAGATACTCATTGTAAATTTCATCAAGACATTCAATATCGTCAATATATCTGCTGGGTTTATCCCAGTGGTATTCTGCAATTTCATATTCGAGTCCCGTTGGAGCGTTTTTCGAGAAAGGTAAACACCAGCTGCCTAAAAAAAATACTTTTCCATCGATTGGTAAAGTTTCAGGAATTGAGCTCGAAACTATGGTCACCCTCATGAATCAATACTTTAGCTCATTTAAGATTTTTGTACGCAAGATTTGCAATTTTCGATTGCATCAGGAGATTTTAAGCAAAACTTAGGTGGGTACGGATGAAAAAGCCACCTTTAAGGCAATTGATTCTATACCCTTTTTTAAGTCTGTGTATTGTAGACTCTCCATATACAGTTTGCGTAACACAAATCCGAATCGAGGAAAAGATGCTAGTTGATGGAATGATGGATGAAAACTATTCTTCGCATACTTCCTTAGCGGACCTACACTATGCAAGAGCAATAGGTGAAATTCCAGAAATGGAATCTTCAAAGGCTATGGCTACTTTCATTGCGAAAGAATATAGCCCAGGTGATTCAATAGCAGACATTGGGTGCAGTTCGGGACATTATTTGAGATCAATCAAAAATGCGCTTGCTAAAGATGAAATTGATTACACCGGTGTTGAGTTTCATGAACTTTTATTCAGTAGAGCTAAATCAGCCTGGAAGAATGACAAGAATGCTAATTTTCGCCAAGGGAGCATATTTGATATCCCTGCAAAAGATAAAGAGTTTGATATAACATTTTGTTCTAATCTTTTGATGCATGTACCTACAATTGTAAAGCCAATCGAAGAGTTAATTCGAATTACAAAACGGGTAGTTCTTATTCGCACTTATATAGGGACTAAATCGTTTAAAATTCAGGAAGTAAAGAATAATTCATTTTGGCCGAATACAGAAATTAGACCGGAAAATGAATTTGATGATGAAGGAAATCCAAAATTATTTGAGTATGAAAATATATGGGGAAGGGAATATTTTGAGTCCACAGTTAATAGATATGCCCCAAATTCTAAGATTGAATTTACTGTTGATGACATGTGGGATGCGAGCGCTATTGACGAAACCGCTGAGACGGGAAACTTGCCAAACGCCACAAAAACACTAAATGGTTGGCAAATCTTTGATTATGTCCTACTGCCGTATCATTTTGTTGTTATTCGATTATGAGGGCAAAATTCAAACGAGATTATGAATAAGGACTTATTAACAAACAATTGGCAAAACCTGGCAAAGCTGCTGACCAGGATTGATCCAGATTACTCAGGCTTGATTTATGAGCTAGGGCTTAAAATATCTGTATCTTTAAAAGGGAATTCATCAATTTTTTGGTGCGGAAATGGTGGGAGTGCGGCTGAGAGCCAACACATGGCAGCAGAATTGATGGGCAGGTTTTTGATTAACCGAAAACCGTACCGTTCGCTAAGTCTAACAACAGATACTTCTGCAATTACTGGAATCTCAAACGATTTTGACTTTAATGAAATATTTAGCCGTCAACTTGAAGGCATGGCCCGACCTGGTGATTATTTGGTCGTATTTACTACATCGGGGAACAGCCAAAATATTTTGCTAGCTCTTGAAAAGGCAAAGGAGATTGGAGTCCACTCAATAGCCTTTCTGGGTAAAGATGGCGGTAGAGTTAGAAACCTCGCTGATACAGAATTCTTTGTCCAAGCAACTGAAACTGCAAGAATTCAGGAAGTTCATACCGTTATGGCTCACACACTTTGTCAAATAATTGAAGCAGAATGTGAGAAAGAGAATCGATGCTGAATTCTATACATACTATTGTTTTTGATTTTGATGGGGTGTTTACAGATAATTTTGTCTACACGGATTCAAATGGAATTGAACAAGTAAAAAGCTCGCGATCGGACAGTTTTGGCCTTCGTAATTTTGCTAGGTTTTGCACGAGTAATTCCTTGAATATAGAGATGTTCATTCTTTCGACTGAAATAAATGGTGTTATCGCCCAAAGAGCTCTAAAACTCGGGCTCAATTACTATGTCGGCGTTTCAGATAAAAGAGAATTTCTCAATAAGTATTTAACCAAACAGAATTTGCAGAGCCCTACAGGACTCGTATTCTTGGGCAATGACTTGAATGACCTAGAATGCTTGGAAATGGCTGAATTTTCATTTTGCCCATCTGATGCCCATGAAAAGGTAAAAAAAGTTGTAACACACCCTTTAAATTCCCAAGGGGGCAATGGATTTGTTCGCGAAGCCCTAGAATTCCTTCAGTCCAACACCCTTATAAAAGGATAATCAATGCCACTTTTCTTAATCGCTGAAATCGGGATCAACCACAACGGGGATATTGCGATTGCAAAGCAGTTAATTGATGCTGCTGCAGATGCAGGTTTTGACGCTGTTAAATTCCAGAAGCGAACAATTAACATTGTTTACTCAAAGGAATTTTTGGATAGCCCGCGCGAAAGCCCTTGGGGCACAACCCAAAGAGAGCAAAAAGAGGGTCTTGAATTTTCAAGAGATGAATATTTCGAGATTGATAAGTATTGCAAGGGCAAAAAGATTCAATGGACAGCTTCGGCATGGGATTTGGATTCACAAGACTTTATTGCTTCATTTAAAGTTCCCTTTAATAAGGTTGCATCGCCAATGTTGGGGCACTGGCCACTTTTAAATAAGATTGCCGCAGAAGGTAAATTGACATATATTTCAACAGGCATGTCAACCCTTGAAGAAATAGAAAAAGTGGTAAGGCTTTTCAGGGATAAAAACTGCCCCTTTGAACTTATGCATTGCAACAGTACGTATCCGATGAAAGAAGAAGAGGCAAATCTCTATTGTATTCCAATGCTTCGTGAAAGGTTTAATTGTAATGTTGGATATTCAGGGCATGAGAGTTCTTTAATTAAAGTTTGCGTTGCTGCTGTAGCACTTGGTGCAACTTCAATAGAGCGTCATATCACTTTGGACAGAACCATGTATGGATCTGACCAAGCCGCTTCTATTGAGTTGCGCTCGCTTGGAAATTTTGTAGAGTCCGTAAGAGCAGTACCAAGAATTCTTGGGACGGGCAAAAAAATATTAAGTCAGTCTGAAGAGGCTGCTAGGAATAAATTGAGAATTACAATTAATTAGTAATGTCACAAAGAGTTGTAGGAATAATTCAGGCCAGAATGGGTTCACAGCGTTTGCCGGGAAAGTCAACACTAAAGTTAGCTGGGGAACCATTGGTCGGCCGAGTTCTAGAAAGAGTAATTCGATCTAATTTCTTAGATGAGGTAATTTTGGCGGTTCCGGAAACTACTGAAAATTCAGTATTACTTGATATTGCAAAAAGTTATTCTGTAACATCATTCGTTGGCTCTGAGAACGACTTGCTTGATAGATATTATCAGGCAGCAAAAAAGTCTGAGGCAGATTATATAGTTCGAATACCAGCAGATAATCCAGTATCACATTTCACAGAAATAGATAGAATAGTCGCGCACCACACCTCACTCGGTCGTGCCGGGTTTTCCACAAACTTAGCTGAAATTCAAAATTCGGGGTACCCGGATGGAATTGGGGCTGAAATTTTTGATTTCGAAATCCTTGAAAGGGTCTGGGTTCATCGGAAAGACCCAATGAAGATGGAACATGTTCATTTAAATTTCTATGACTATAGTGCCCAGATTCCCACCGATGAGACTTGGTGTCCAATTTCAACTATTAAGTGCCCTAGTAACTGGGCGAGACCTGACATAATTCTAGATGTTAATACACTGGAACAGTATGAATACATGGCAGACTTGTACGCAGATTTATATCCAATGAATCCCAATTTTACGATGGACGAGATCATACCTTGGCACGACAAGAGAAGAACGAGAAAGGAGTAAAATGAAAACTGAGCGTCTAGTTTATTTCAATGGCGATTTTGTTCCTGAATCTAAAGCAAAGGTTTCAATTTATGACTCAGCCTTAATGTTCGGAGACATGGTTTTTGAAATGACGCGATCATTTAATGGAGTGCAATTTAAACTTAAAGAACATATAGATCGGCTATTTGTTGGGCTATCTATCCTTCGAATTGATATAGGACTTTCAAAATCAGAACTCGAAGAAGCTTGCTTACAGACAATTGAAAAGAATAAAGATAATTTCGCTCCGGGCGAAGAACACCGTTTAATGATTGATGTTTCTAGAGGACTGTTAGGTATTTATCAAGGAATTGAAAATCTTCACAAAGGACCAAATATAATTATTGCCGATTTCCCACTTCGGTGGACCGTTTCTAGCATGGGCCAACTATTTGACTGCGGAATAAATGCAGTAATTCCCTCACAACGTGCAATCCCCGCCAGCTTAATGGACCCAAAAATTAAGAACAGAAGTCGCCTATTTTATTTAATGGCCAATATAGAGGTTTCTGCAGTAGCAGGCGAAAATAATTGGGCACTACTACTTGATACTGATGGTTTTATCTCAGAAGGAACTGGTGATAACTTTTTTATTGTGAAGGGCAATAAAGTGATCACTCCTGAGGGTAGAAATATTCTTCGAGGAATATCTAGAGAGTATGTGCTAAGTGAGTTATGTGAAACTTTAGGGTTGATGCCGGTTGAAAAAAATATAGAGCCATACGATGTTTATACGGCTGATGAAGCGTTTATGACAGGAACACCATTTTGCATGCTTCCTGTCACTTCTTTAAATGGAATCAAGATTAGCGACGGAAGAGTAGGCCCAATTTTTAAAAAATTACTCAAGCGATGGAGTTTGAATGTTGGAGTTGACATTGAATTACAAATTAAATCTTGGCAAAGCGCTCCGTCATCCAATGGCCCAACACCCTACAAATTTAAATAGATTTAACCAATCATGAATTCAAGGATAGGTTTTATGCAGGGTAGGCTTTCACCGATTGTGGATGGAAGAGTCCAAGCATTTCCTTGGGATTATTGGGAAAATGAAATATTCTTGGCAGGCAAAATTGGTATCCGCTTAATGGAATGGACATTGGATAGTGAAAAATTCATGAGTAATCCGATTCTGCTACCAGATAAACAAAAATTGGCAATAAGATTAAAAAATACAAACAGTATTTCTATTCCATCGGTTACAAGTGATTATTTCATGGAGAACCCGCCTTGGATCTCCAGGCCAGATAATGTTCTTGAAGCGCATAGAAATATCATCACTGGGATGAAAACCATTGGATCGAAAATTCTAGTGATCCCTCTCGTTGATAGCTCATCAATACTATATGACGAAATGGAATTGATTTTTTTTGATTTTGTAGCCAATATTGAAAAATTATTAAGAGAAAATGAAATAGAGATTGCTATCGAGAGTGATTTTGAGCCAATAAAGCTAGCTAGGTTTATTTCTAAATTTGATTCTCAAATAGTAGGAATTAATTATGATATAGGAAATAGTGCAAGTCTTGGCTATGACCCGTCTGAAGAATTAAATTTATATGGAAACCGGATAATCAATGTTCATGTTAAAGATCGTATTCTAGGTGGAGCAACGGTCCCGCTAGGAACAGGTGATGCTGACTTACCTAGAACTATTCAACTATTAGAAGAGATTGGTTATAAAGGAAACTACATTTTACAAACCGCGCGAGTGCAAGATGGAAAACATACAGAAGCGATAATTAGATACGGAAATATGGTGGAGGGA
>Ga0315902_10003755_pt1 | contig 22454 bp, 18 predicted proteins | sample LakEriMetagenome_9_FD_203523 | JGI IMG/M metagenome (GOLD analysis project Ga0315902, IMG submission 203523) | Freshwater fungal communities from buoy surface, Lake Erie, Ohio, United States - Buoy 12 MA117 | ecosystem: Environmental > Aquatic > Freshwater > Lake > Lake biofilm | place: USA... | reverse complement strand
CCCTCACCCATCCGGAGGTCGAATTTCAATTGACGCACAACGGCGCAGAAGTATTTATGCTCCCGATCAGCACCTTGCGTCAGCGGATAGTGCACGTATTTGGGTCCAAATACAATGAGAAACTCGTGCCCGTAGAGGAACATACGGATATTGTTGCAGTTACAGGTTTTATCGGAAAACCGGAGACAGCGAGAAAAACACGCGGCGAACAATTCTTTTTTGTCAATCGCCGGTTTATCAAAAACACCTATCTCAATCACGCTGTCACCAGCGCATTTCAGGATTTGCTTCCACAGGGTAATTTCCCATTGTATTTGTTGTATTTGGAAATCGATCCTGCACAAATCGACATCAACATTCATCCTACGAAAACAGAAATTAAATTTCAGGATGAACGCGCAGTGTATGCCATCATACATGCTGCTGTTCGCAGGGCACTGGGCAAATTCAGCATAGCACCTTCTATCGACTTCAACCAGGAGACCTCCATACCTTTATCTCCCTTGCGATCGGGGGCAGAGATACAACCACCCAAAATCGATATCGATCCTTCATTTAATCCATTTGGGGCTGAACCGACGACGACCAATCGTTCGATGAATTTGCGAGGTTGGTTCGATCGCAAAGAAAACAGTGCATCGGGTTGGCAAGACTTGATGGAGGTAGCCACAAAAATTGAGAATCGTGATAAGCAGTCAGCATCGCTAGAATTGGATATTCAAGACGAGATGCTATTCATCCAACACAGTAGAAAGTACCTTGTCTGCTCTTCCGGTGAGCGCATGCTAATCGTAGACCAGCAGCGAGCCCATCAGCGCATTCGATTCGAACAATTGCTTCAATCGATGGAAAACGGCAATGGAGCGGCGCAACAATGTCTCTTTCCGGAAACATTTGAGCTTACGGCAATACAATCGGCATTGGTCGATAACTATGAGCATGAATTGGCTTCGCTCGGATTCCGCTTCTCAAAGGTATCATCGTACAAACTCAACATCGAAGGAATACCATCGGAATGCGCTCATTCGAACGGAGAGTCACTGTTTATGGAGGCATTGGCGGCACTGGAAAATGAGGATGAGCCTTCAACTTCAGCCAATGAAAAACTGTGCTGGAAATTGGCGGCTTCGGGAGGTATTCGTTATGGGCAAATGCTAACGATGCCAGAAATGGAGTCTCTTTTTCAACAGTTGATGCAATGCAATCAACCCTACTACTGGCGAAATCAAAAACCTATTATCGTGCAATTGGATGCACAGCAACTTACCGCATACTTTAGCTGAACATGTTTAACAGATTACCTGCCGTAACCAAGAATATTCTGCTCATCAATATTGTGCTATTTCTGGCATGCCAGGCCTTTCCAGTTTTGGATGGCCTATTAGCAGTGTTTTACTTTGATAGTCCGCACTTCCGCCCTTGGCAAGTTATTTCACACATGTTTATGCATGGCAGCTTCATGCATATCTTCTTCAATATGTTCGGTGTTTATATGTTCGGTGCCGTCATAGAAAGTTATTGGGGTGGTAAAAAATTTCTCTGGTTTTACATTTTAAGCGGCATAGGAGCGCTGGCGCTGCACGAGTTTATCTCCTGGCAACAGGTGCACCAAGCCATGCAATCCATGCCTCCTTCGATTGTCGAGGGAATTTTAAATGGCACAGTTGAACAAGTGGACACGCGCTACATTGATTCTGCACAAACTATTTACAATATTATCAATGTTCCCTTAGTAGGAGCTTCCGGCTGCCTGTTCGGCCTTTTGATGGCGTATGGCTTTATGTTTCCGAATTCCGAGTTGATGCTCATGTTTATTCCATTCCCGGTAAAAGCGAAATACTTTGTAATAGGATACGGCGCGATCGAATTGCTTCAGGGCTTATCCAATCGCACGGGCGATAATGTGGCCCACTTCGCTCATATTGGCGGAATGATTATGGGTTATATCTTACTTAAATATTGGCAGAAGCAAGGCAAACTGTATTCATAGGTAAAAAATGCAGCCATCATTTGTAGAACGCATTCGCAAGGGAGATCCTATCATGATGCTTATCGGCATCAACACACTTGTTTTCGTTTTCATTCAAGTACATCTGTTAAGGCTCTATGTGACCGGCGCCAAAGCATCCTTACCCTGGGGAGAAGATTTGATGCTTGCGGCAAGTTCATCGATGGAGGTGATGGCGGAACGTCCATGGAGTTTGGTAACGCACATGGTTGCGCACATGGAGCCTGGTCATTTCCTGTTCAACATGATTGCGCTTTATAGTATGGGAAAATTATTTACCACTATGATTTTACCAAGAAGAATTTGGTGGGTGTATTTATTCGGCGGCATATGTGGCTATCTATTGTTCGTGGTAAGTTTCGCAGGTTCCAATGTTCTCAGTGGGGGCCGCAATCATTTCATTCTCGGAGCCTCCGCGGCCGTAATGGCAATCGTTACAGCTACCGCAGTTATTCAACCCCGCCGTGTGGTCTATCTCTTCAATGCCATAAGACTGGAGCTCATGTGGCTTGCCATCCTTTTAGCTGTGCTCGATCTTGCCAGTATTCGCCAGAGTATCAATAGCGGCGGCCACATCGGTCATTTAGGAGGTGCGCTTTTCGGGCTTGTTTTCGGTCTTTTGGAACGCGCCGGTATCAAGCGATTTCGTGACATTGGAAATTTCATTCGACACATTACGCAGCGCAACAAGATGCGTGTTGTTCGAGGTCACAGCAGACCTAAAACCGATGACGAGTTCAACACGGAACGGGTCGACCGACAGAAAAAAATTGATGAGATTTTGGATAAAATTGGACGATCAGGTTATGAGAGCTTAAGTCAATCTGAAAAAGACTTTTTGTTCAAACATTCACAGAAATAGCCACTCTTGAAAGTTGCCTCCCATTATTTTTGACCCATGGGCATGCAGGCGGCTGAAACGAAGAAAAAATCGCGTACCAACTGGTTCGTACTTTCGCTCAATAGCATCGCCTGCGTTGGAATTCTTCTCACGTATGCGGCTGCAGCCTTCTCCCCTTCTGCTATGGGGTATTTAGCATTGTTCGGACTGGCCTATCCATTTATACTTGCCATCAATTTATTGTTTGTTGTCTATTGGTTATTCAAGAAGCGTCGCAACGCCCTGCTCTCTGCCGGGCTTATCATCCTTGGCTGGAATCACTTCACCGATTTTTTTCAATTCAGTACGAAAGGAGCAGTTAACCCGGACGCAACGCAGTTAAAGGTACTCACCTACAACGTCCATGTATTTGATGTGTTCGATAAAACGGATGGGGCGACCACACGAGATGCCATCTACGACGTCTTGCAACGAGAGCAGGCTGATGTTGTATGCTTTCAGGAATTTTATCAGTGTGAAAAAAAGAATTCGTTTCCGACCCGCGATACGCTACTGAAGTTCCTTCCAACAAAATATTATCACGAGCGCTACACGCATGCCATCAGTGGTCAGCAATATTTTGGCGTTGTCACTCTCACTAAATATCCGATTGTAAAAAAAGGATTTGTACCCTTTGCAACTGACGTGAACAACTTCTGCATCTATATCGACATTTTAAAGGAAGGAGATACCGTTCGAGTATACAACGCGCATTTGCAATCGATTCGATTTAAACCAGAAGATTATGACTTAGCCAAAGGCAAAACCGAGCAAAGTGAAATCGATGACGCCGGCAAGCGCATAGCCCGCCGATTGAAAAATGCATTCGTCAAACGGCAGGAACAAACTGATCGTATTGCTGAGAGTATTCGCGCATGTCAGTATCCGGTAATTCTCTGTGGCGACTTCAATGATCCGCCTGTCTCCTACACCTATTGCACGCTAACCGAACAATTGAAAGATTCATTTAAGGCATGTGGCAATGGAATCGGGAATACCTACATCGGGGCATTTCCGTCGTTTCGTATTGATTACATATTACATGATGAAAAGCTAGAGGCCATCGATTACGAGACACTTCCGGAAAAACTCAGTGATCACCATGCTGTGACGGCTACCTTTCAATGGAAGCCGAAGAAGAAGAAAACGTAATTACCGGCGCAACTTATTTTTGTAAGCAGCTGATTCCAGGAAATACTTTTTAGGGACGTAGAGCATTCCGAAACACTCACCGTCTTCCTTATTCAAATGCTTATGATGCACTTTGTGCGCTTTTCGAATAGCTCGAAAATAAACATTGTCCGTTCTGGAAAACCAATCGAATCGTTGATGAATCAATACATCATGAATCAGGAAGTAAGAGATTCCGTACAACAATATTCCTATGCCAGCATAGAATCTCCAGTCGAATTGTGCCATTGAGCCAAAGACAATTAACAGGCAACTGGGCACTGCGAAAATCAGAAAAAACGCATCGTTCTTTTCGAAAAACCGTCCATGCGGCTGGTGATGGTCTTCATGAAAATACCACATCCAACCATGCATCACATATTTATGTGTGCACCACGTAATGCCCTCCATAAGCAGATAAGTAAGTGCAGTTACACCGACACCCATCATGACAAACCAATTTTATAATGCTTCATAACCAAGGGCAAGGCAATCTTAAACCACTCGGTATAATGCTCCGGATGAAGCTGCACGTCAATATAGACATCATGAAGTGACATCCATTTCCATTCGACTACTTCATCCTGATTAATTGACGGTGATTCATTGGTAGTTCCAAAAAACACATGGTCAAATTCATGCTCTACCAAATTATTATCGAGATGCGCCTTGTAGATGAAATCAAACACCTTAACCATTATGCACGCCATTCCCATTTCCTCCATTAATCTGCGATTGGCAGCTTCCTCGACCGACTCGCCTTCCATGGGATGGGAGCAACAGGTATTCGTCCACAGACCCGGGCTATGATACTTTGCGAGTGCCCTGCGCTGCATGAGCACCTGCCCGCTGCCATTAAATAGAAAAATCGAAAACGCTCGATGCAAGACACCTTGCACATGCGCTTCCATCTTTTCCATCACACCGACTTGATTGTCGTTCTCGTCCACCAATATGACTTCGTTCATATTCATGTTTCGGAAGTTAGATCAGATTCAAATTGTTTTTGATGTAGCATGACATCAACAAGGCATATTTACTAGAGTTGGGAATTCGTATTCTCTCTTCCATAATTCGGTGGCTCGGTATAGAACGAATTTTCGCGAACAGTTGTCGATAGTATACATAGGCGATTAAAACACCCAACCGGGCATCTTTCGGCAACATCAGAATTCCTTTGTAAGCAACATCGAAATCCTCACCTATTTCCTCTTCAATTCTGGATTTCATATCCTCATCGAATCGCGCAAAATCGAGTCCCGGGAAGTAAGCTCTACCCAAACCGTTGAAATCATCTTTCATGTCGCGCAGAAAATTTATTTTCTGAAATGCAGCACCCAGACGCATGGCATAGGGTGTAAGATTCGTGTACTGATCGGCATTACCTTCTGTGAAAACTTTCAGACACATCAATCCAACAACTTCGGCCGAACCGAGTATATAGGCTTCATAACCTGCACGATCATATTCCTTCTGCTGCAGATCCATTTCCATGCTGATGAGAAATCGGTCGACCAATTCGAAATCAAAATTGTATTTGTGATACACTATTTGGAATGCATGTAGAATCGGGTTGAGCGAAATTCTGTTTTCGATCGCTTCCAGAGCATCACGGCGAAAATTGCGCATGAGCTCCTCCTTGTTGTATTCATGAAACGTGTCTACGATTTCATCGGCATAACGCACAAAACCGTACACCCCGTAGATAGGATTTTGGAAACGCTTGTGCAACAAACGAATGCCTGCACTAAAACTCGTGCTATAAGCCTGTGTTGCAGTCTTACTTGCTTTAAATGCAACAATATCGAATAGTTCTCTCTGGTTGTGAGCCATGGTAGTGATTATCGGTTTTTGAAATACTTCTCTACTTCGTCGGCAACGATTTGTCCACTGATGAGGCTGGGCGGAACACCCGGACCCGGCACAGTAAGTTGTCCCGTATAAAACAGGTTTTTTACCTTCTTACTTTTAAGTCGGGGCTTCATAATCGCTGTCTGTGTTAATGTGTTTGCAAGACCATAGGCATTTCCCTTGAATGCGTTGTAATCCTGAATAAACTCTTCATGGGCGTAAGATCGCACATATTCGATGTCGGCCTCCAAATCCTCTCCGGTATGTTGTTTTATTCGCTTGAGGCACATTTTCAAATAATTCATTCGCTGTTCTTCAGTGCTGGTAAGACCTGGTGCCACCGGAATAAGTATGAATAGGTTTTCCTTGCCTTCGGGCGCAACGGAAGGGTCGGTTGCGGAGGTGCAACACAAATAGAACAGTGGCTTTTGCGGCCACGCCGGTTCATCATAAATCTCTTCTGCATGCCTATCGAACGGCTCATCGAAGAAAAGGTTATGATGAAGAATGCCTTTAACTCTTCGATTCACGCCAATATAGAACAATAGCGAAGAAGGCGACATGACGCGATTATTCCAATATTCGTCACTATACGAACGATATTCTTTTTTGAGCAGTTTAGACTCAACGTGCTGATAATCGGCAGCGGCCACGACCGCATCAAATCGTTCAGTTCTTCCATCGAAGGAAATCGCGTGCGCCTCATTCTGTGTCACGTCAATTGCGCTCACGTTACTCGATGTGATGATACGAACTCCCAACTCTTGGGCAAGTTTCGTCATGGCCTCCGCTATTTTGCACATGCCACCCTTCGGATACCAGGTACCGAGCATGATGTCAGCATAATTCATCATGCTGTACATCGCAGGAGTTTTCGAAGGCTTAGCGCCCAAAAAAAGAATGGGAAATTCAAGCAGTTGAATAATCTTGGGGTGCTTGAAATATTTTTTAGCGTGATCAGAAAAACCTGAAAAGAGATGCAGTCTAAATGATTCGATCAACAATCGTGGTCTCGCAAATTCGAGAATACTGAGGGATGGTTTCCAAACAAAATCCGCCATACTCACATCGTACTTGATTTTGGCTTCGGCCATGAACTGATCGAGCCTGGGACCTGAGCCGGGCTCTATTTCCTCGAGCATTTGTTTGAACTCAGCGTAAGCAGCGGGCACATCGAGCGGCTTACCTTCTTCGAAAAAAACACGATACGACGGATCGAGCCGCTGCAACGTGTAGTAGTCGCTGACCTTTTTGCCAAAGCGATTGAAGAATTGTTCGAATACTTCGGGCATCCAATACCACGATGGTCCCATATCGAAGGAGTAGCCTTGGTGCCGGAAAGAGCGGCCACGACCCCCAGTTTGGTCATTCTTCTCAAGAAGCGTAACCTCGAAGCCCTTGTGGGCAAGAGAACAAGCCGATGCCAAGCCTGCGAATCCAGCGCCTATGACGGCAATTTTTTTACTATTGGCTTGAGTCACGTTTGTTTAATGAAAAATGCTTATCAATAAACAATCGGCAACGACAATGGTTCAATGACCTTTCAGCTTTCAAGAAGATGAGATAAATCAGAGGATTACTTCACACGGATGCGCTGACCAAGTTTCAGCGTGCTCGAAGCTTTGATTCGGTTCAATTTACACAAAGCATCTACGGATGTTCCGTTCTTTCGAGCCAACGCATACAGAGTATCACCTTGTTTAATCACATGATATTTCGCCTTGGATGATTTAGATGACTTAGAAGTCTTGGAAGACTTCCCGTTTTTCGAAGATTTGGATGAAGCGCCGGTTGTTGCTGTCGGTTTGCGCGCTGCAACAGCCTGAGGAGCAATAGCTGCAGACCCGAAATGAGAGGGCTTTAAAATGAATGACGAAGCAAGCAATGCTTGCGCTGATGGATTCACGACCAGGCGTGGATCGAATGCGCGGCCCAAGTAGCGAAGCTCGAAATGCAAATGAGCACCGTAGGAGCGGCCAGTGTTACCCCCCAAACCAAGTATCTCACCTGCTTCTACGTGGTCGCCAGGCGAGACGTTTCTCTGTGACATGTGGGCATACAGCGTTTCCAAACCATTGTTGTGGCGAACCACTACGACATTACCGTAGGATGAGTGGAATTGTGAAATTCGAACCATGCCCTCGAACGCCGCATAAACATTATCCCCTTCCTCCAGGTCGATATCGAGACCTTGGTGCATTCTACCCCAACGAGGACCAAATGGGGATGTCATAATACCAGCTGCAGGGTAATGGAAATCGCAATCGGTGTGGGTTAGTTGAAACTGCAAATCGGCGTCGAATGAGCTGACGTCCATCTGACGAGCAAACAAATTCTTAGTATCCCAATTACAATATGTATCGTAAGCAGGGATGTTCATGATAGAATCTTTGACCGTGTGCAATTTCAATTCGACCTCTCTGCCTGAAAATGCCGGCTGCGTATCCAATTCATCATCCGATGCTCCGCCAACGTGCGGAACTTCCGATGCAGAACCGGATGTATCACTTGTTGCCGAGCTCTGGGCACAGACGTCAAGTCGACTTCCGATAACTAGACAAATAATGAATATGGTTTGGACTAAATTTTTCAAAGCTCGGCAAAAATAGAAAAACGTGGCAACTAAATGATTTTCAAGCACCCTTAAGTTCTAAACAAAACGTTAATTTATTGGATTGCATACGAGCGGTCAAGATTAATGTACTGATTTTCATTCAGGTAATCGCTTGTAAAACTCACCTACATTTGCAAAAATCGAAGACTACATGACGAAAGTCGATATGGATATTCTTGCATTTGGTGCCCACCCCGATGATGCTGAAATCAGTTGCGGAGCCACCTTGATTAAATCAATTGAGCAGGGAAAAAGGGTTGGATTAATTGATTTAACAGCGGGTGAGATGGGTACTCGAGGAAGTCGTGAGCTCCGATTGCAGGAAGCGCAAAAGGCGGCTCAATTAATGGGCGTTCACGCGAGGGAAAATCTTCATTTCCGCGATTGTTTTTTTGTGAATGATGAATGGCATCGACTCAAGATCATCGAGAAAATTCGCCAATACAGACCATCCATTTTACTGATCAATTCGCCGAGCGACCGCCACCCCGACCATGGGCGTGCTTCAGAACTGGTTCGCGAAGCTGCCTATTATTCCGGGCTTCCAAAAATCGAGACTACGCTGAACGGATTACCACAAGAGGCTTGGCGGCCGTTGTCTGTCTTCATGTACATCCAGGATTATTATCATACGCCTTCCTTTGTAGTCGACATATCGGGATATTGGGAGAAAAAGTTAGCCATCTTAAAGTGCTACAGCAGCCAATTTTATGACCCCCATTCAAAAGAGCCGAACACTCCCATTTCAGGTGAATCCTTTTTTGATTTTCTGCGTGGGAACTCGCTCAATCTGGGCCGCCAAAGTGGATTTGAACTAGGAGAAGGATTTATATCCAATCGCTATCCGGGTGTGCGATCGATAGACGACATTCTCTAGCGATCCTTCCACGTTTTCATGCCCTGCTTTTTAGGAGACACGGGCGCCAATCTATTCAGGAACGACTCGAATAATGGTTCTGATGGTAATGGGCACACATCGGAAGAAATCTGCTGCTCCGTATCGAGCAAGACCACGTGAGGTATAGACTTCAGATTAAATTTCTCGTGAACGAAGGGTTCTGCATTGCCATAGAGCAACTTTATTGGAAGCTTCAGGTTACTTTCCAGAAACTTTCGATAACTGCTATAGTCATCATCCATGCAGACAGCTACAATTTGAACCCGCCCTTTGAATTTCTCTTGCCATCTTTCTAACACCTGTATCTCCTTCAACGAATTAGGACTCCAGGTAGCAAAAAACAACATGTATACAGGCATTCCGTCGGCATTAGCAAGCGTCCATTTTTCCTGATTCTCGTCGGTAAAAACTGTTGGCTGAATTTTCCAACCCGCTCGACATCGCTTGAGCTGGTATGCCACCGCTGCGGCAATATTCGCGACTGTTGTATCATCCGAATGCACCTTGCCCAACAACAAGTCAATAGATGCACGATCGAATGTTTTGTTGAAATAAACTTCCTTCAATCCGTTTATGCAAGCCATTTTCCGCAATCGTTCAGAAGCAATCTCAGACTCCGGTGCAAGTGCTTTGCTCAACAAATCAAGATCACGATCTACATTCACTGCACGCACAATCGCTGATTGCGCCGGCCCCTTTTGACCCACCAACATGTTTCGAGCAAAAAGTTTAAAGCACTCCATAAATGCAGGGTTGTGCATGGGGGGTTGTAAGGACATAAAAAACGTTTCATAGAACTGCTTTCGGTTCATACCTGCGAGCAGATACAATTCAGCAATTGAAAAACGCTTGTACGCTCGAAGAAAATCAGATTCTTTCGGCCATGATTCCGAGGATGACACTGAATCATCAAACTGCTTAACAAAACGCTGAAAATTCTTTGTTGAATCAAACGTGCTCGAATCACTAGATTCCGAATGTCGATAGAGATCGGAGGCTTGTTTCTTTTCCCCCAAATATTTCAGATATTCTTTCGAACCTCGGTATTCATCGGTAGCAAAATCGTAGAAGTGTTCGCTGATAAAGCGCGTATAGTCCGAGTTGAATTTTCGAATTTCAATATTCAAATCTGCAGGGTTTGGGTTAACAATTTCCAATGCCACTTCCGTATTATCGAAACGGCGGAAATCGGATTTGCCCGGCAATGGAAAAACGACTTCGTAGATACTTCCTGATTCTACGAAGAGTGGTGCTTCAATACGTTGAACATGGAGATACACTCGTCTTGTAGTTCCCGGAGAAAATTGGATTTCAAAATCTCCTTTTGCGCCGATTTCACACTGAGCCAGCACATTTCGCTTACCCGACAACTCTTCCTCCAACCCCACTACTGCAAGAATTTTTTCCTCAAAACCCTTTGCTGTGCCTCGCACAATACACTGCTGATCCGTCACATGAATCGGCAACACGAGTATCCAGAATAAAATAATTCGATTAAGCATATACATCGACTACACTGGGAAGAAACTGAGAAACATCGCCTTTATTTTTAATAATCTCTCGAATTATCGTACTGCTGAGTGAAATCCATTGTGGATCGGAATACAGCAGAATAGTTTCAATGCGCGGAAACATGAGCTTGTTCATATGCGCGATTGAACGCTCATATTCGAAGTCGGCTCCATTTCGAATGCCTCGGATGATATAATTCGCGTTATTTTTTTTACAGAAATCGATGGTAAGCCCTTCGAAAAATTCGGCTCTCACATGCGGCAAATCCGCAAAGGTTTTCTTCACCCATTCGTAGCGGATTGCCTCCGGGAACAAGGCAGCTTTGGAGGTGTTGCAGCCGACAGCGACAATCACCTCATCAAAAAGCACCGCTGCTCTTCGCACGATTTCTTCATGCCCTTTGGTAATCGGGTCGAATGACCCCGGGAAAACTGCCACCTTTTTCATAGACACAAACGTACAGGAAAAACCCGTCAATTACCGAAGAAGCTGAAGTTGACGTTGCTGTATGTTTTTTCAAATTGAAAACCTGTCAAATCAGAAAGGTTGGTTCTTTTTCCATGCTCAATAACCAGTAAACCTTCAGGATTCAGTATACCGGCATCGAGAATACGTTGTGGTATTTTATTCAGTCCCGGTAAATCGTAGGGTGGATCAGCAAATATCAAGTCGAAGGTATCGCCGGGCTGTGGAGTCCATTTCAACACATCGCCTTTGATTGCATGAGCATTATCGGCACCAAACCTCATGAAATTTTCATTGATAAAACGAACATGCAGAGGCTGCAGATCGATAGCGAGAATTTCCGTGGCCCCGCGCGAAAAACACTCCAATGAGAAAGCCCCTGTGCCCGCAAACAAATCGAGCACCCTAAGTCCATCCCAATGCACACGGTTATTGAGCACATTGAACAAGCCCTCGCGCGCAAAGTCGGTCGTTGGTCTGCCCTTGAAATTTCGAGGCACGTCTATCGATCGCCCTTTGAGTGAGCCGGCAATTATGCGCATAGGAAGTGCAATTGAGTAATGGCGGGAGCCTGTATGCCTGCAGGCTCAGAAATAACATTTACCTCCTTGACATAACGCCGAAGCAGTGATTCATGGTCGGTGGCCGCATTCGCATCCAGTATATGTACACGGCAGTTCTCCGGATCAATTTGTAACCGCAATGCTGCATTGGACAGATGATACAAGATATCTTCAGGTGTGCGGGCTTCTTGCGTAACCAATACAGCCAGTGATTTGTTCTTGTAACCGGCAATGGTTGCATTCACAGATGAAATAGCAACTACAAATCCAGCCTCACCTGTTTGCGCATAGGAAGTCGACAAGCGCACCATGAGTGCAGCCTGCGGAATGACGCGCGCGTTGGGAACAATACGCATAACATCGGCATACCACTCGGGCCATTCGAAACAAATAACGGCCTCAGCTTCGGGCAAGTCCGTATAACCGGTTGAAACAGCAGCTGTACCATGCTGCATATCGAGATAATCGGAACAAACAACAGGATCAAATAACGACTGAGGAATCAACGCATAATTATCGCTTTCGAATGTGATGGTACATTTTCGAAAAACTCCTTCTATCCAATTTCTCTGATAAATGAATTTGTAGGGAGAAATTCCTGCAGGAATTTCAGAATGAACAGTCCAAGGGCATTGCGCCGCGTGAAAATCGAATAGCGAAGCATGCAATTCCGAAGCACTCACATGAATTGCCAAATGAAATTCGGAAGCTCTGTCGAGCAACTCCTTGGGCATTTTCATGCGAGCCGACAATTCCGGGTCAAATTCTGTCATGGAATATATTCTTGTGCGAAACTAAGCACAGATAGAGGGATGTCTTTTCTTTGCCTCGAAAATGATGCATTGGTGGGAACTTCAATCGATAAACACATGACGTCCGAACAACTGGAACATCGGTTGCTCGAGCGTTTTCGATATGAGCCTACAGAGGGACAGAAGCGACTTTTCCATGCCTTTGCTCGATTCGTTGTTTCAGACAAAGAGCGATGTGCCTTGTTGCTGAAAGGATATGCAGGAACCGGCAAAACAACCTCCATCAGTTTGCTGGTGGAAGTTTCAGAACAGTTGGGTATTCCCTATGTGTTGCTTGCCCCTACCGGCCGTGCGGCGCGAGTATTATCGAACTATTCTCAACGCTCGGCAGGCACTATTCATCGGCATATTTATTACGCAAAACAATCGCGCTCGGGCGAAGGTATCTTCGAGTTAAAAGAAAACGAACTGACCAACACGTTGTTTTTTGTTGACGAGGCATCGATGATTGGACATGCGCAAACGGAACCTTTCAATGATCTTCTGGATGATTTAATCAGCCATGTTTATAGCGGTTTTGGTTGCAAACTGATGCTCATTGGCGACACGGCGCAGCTACCACCGGTAGGCTCAGGATATAGTCCCGCATTGCATCTTGAGCACCTAAAAAACAGCTACTATCTGAATATTGCAGAAGTCGAATTGAGCGAGGTAATACGCCAGAAAGAAGGTTCCGGTATTTTGGAAAACGCTACACATCTTAGAAAGCTCATACACGACAAAACCGAAGGCTTGCCCACACTGACAGCAGGTCATTTGCCGGATGTGGAGCGCATCGATCGCGATTTACAGGATTACCTCGAAAATGCATACTCGCGTTATGGCAAAGACGATATGATTATTGTAACGCGCAGCAACAAACGAGCGAATCTTTTTAACCAGCAAATAAGACAGCGCATTCTTTGGCTGGAGGAAGAAATCAGTGCAGGCGATCGCATGATGGTACTTAAAAACAATTACTACTGGCTGAAGCCGGCCGAGCACACTGCCGGATTTGTTGCCAATGGCGATACCATCGAAATTAAACGCGTACTCAAATTCGAAGACCGCGGGGCGTTTCGTTTTTGCAAGGCCATCATTAAAATGCCCGATTACCCTGACATGCCCGAATTTGAATCTATCCTGTTGTGCAATACGATTTGGGATACCCATGCATCTATGCCGCAAGAGCAGCGAATGGAACTCGCGCGCATGATTGCTGAAGATTTCCCCGACATAACTGATACCCGGCAACTGAAAAAAGCGGTTAGGAGCGATCCTTATTACAACGCATTGCAAGTAAAGTTTTCCTACGCCATTACTTGTCACAAAGCACAGGGAGGGCAATGGCCCTGTGTGTTTGTTGACCAGGGGTATGTGACGGATGAAATGGCGGGCGTAGAGCTGAATCGCTGGTTCTACACAGCTTTCACGCGGGCACAGGAGAAGCTATACTTCGTAGGTTTTGAAGAACAATTTTTTGGATAATGACCGACAACACCGATATACCGCAAAGTGAACAGCCGATGTGGAAGCGGTACTTCCTTCACATCTCGTACGATGGCACCAACTATCACGGTTGGCAACGCCAGCTGAACGGCCATTCTGTGCAAGAGGAAATAGAAGCCGCGCTCAGGAAGTTATTGCGACAAGAAAAAGTTGTTTCCGTAGGATGCGGCCGCACCGATGCCGGGGTGCATGCGCGCGATTTCTATTTGCATTTCAACGCGGAAAAACCTATTGCAAACAAGGAAGAAATTCTCTTCAAACTGAATTTAATGCTTCCCAAAGACATTGGGCTTTTCGGAATGTGGCAGGTAGATTATCTGGCACACGCGCGGTTTGATGCGGTAGAGAGGAGCTACGAATACCACATTCATCAGCAACGCGATCCCTTCATACAACGGTTCTCGACTTTCTATCCCTGGCCACTCGATGTAGCTAAAATGAATGAAGCGGCCCATTTGCTTTTGCGCTACAACGACTTTGCAGCCTTCTGTAAAACCGGAGGCGGGCAAAAGACTACAATCTGCGATTTGCGCAAGGCTTTCTGGGTTCAAGACGACTACAAATTGATTTTTCACATCACCGCCGATCGATTTTTACGAAATATGGTTCGCGCGGTCGTGGGTACTCTGCTCGAAGTAGGGCGAGGTAAAATAAGTATCGAACAATTTATTGCAATTGTGGAAGGAGGCAAACGCACACGGGCAGGCGAAAGCGTTGCAGCTCAAGGGTTACATCTCACCTCTATTGTTTATCCGGCAGCAAAAATCAAAGAACTTATTGATTAATATGGCAACGCAATAACATTCGTTTTCAATTGCCTTAATGATATTTGGCTCATATTTGCCCCGTTCAAAATTCTATAAGATGTTAACCAGTATACTTCTGCTTTTCACCGGCCTCATGCATGCGCCGGCAACTCCAAGTGACACCACTGGATGGAAGTCACTCGAGTCGAACAAATACGACGCAAAATATCCCACCACATGGCAAGCCGAAACTTATGAGAATGCCACGCTAGAATTTTCTATTACCTCGGCGCCGGAAGATGAAGATGATAACTATTCTGAATTCGTGAGTCTGGCAGCATTGGCATTGCCCGGACTAAACAAAACGCTGGATTCGTACGTCAATGAATTTGTGAAAGACATTCCGTTCACCTATAAGAAATCCGTCATTATTAAAAATGAAAAAGCGACCAAGGCCGGAAAGGCTTGTTATGTGCTGGAATATGCCGGTGTTATCAATGAATTTCCGGTTGCTTATCTACAATATATCTGGTTCGAGTATGACGTCTGCTACACGCTTTCCTACACGGCGCAGCAGGGCTCTTATGAACGATTCAAAGAGAAAGCAGTGCTGATTATGGATAGCTTTACGTTCAAGCAATAACCCTTGAGCAAGAGCAGCGGCAAGGCATTCGATATTGCCATTTTTTTGAGGCTCTACAGAAGAGGCAAGCCCTATCGGGTGCCTTTTTTTCTCACTATTCTGTTGGTACTCGCACTTGCCGGAGTGGTTTGGATTCGCCCGGAGCAGATGCGATTCATTCTTGATGAAGCCATCCCCGGGGGCGATCGGGAAAGAATCATTCAACTCGCAACAGCCTTCACAGGCATGCTTATTCTGGAAGCAATCATTCAATACATTCAAACACAAATTGCCAATCGCGTTGCACAGTCTATCACCTTCGATTTGCGTGCAGAGCTCTTTGCGCATGTTGTAAAATTCAGGTTGAGTTATTTTGATAAAACACCCGTAGGCCAAGTCGTTACACGCGTTATTTCCGATGTCGATGGCATAGCCGATGTATTCTCTGCGGGCATACTGGATATTTTCAGAGACATTTTGAAATTGATTTTCATCATCGGATTCATGCTTTGGCTCGACTGGAAAATGACCTTGATAATACTCATTCCCATTCCAGTGCTTTTTTACGCCACACGCCTATTCCAGCAAGCCGTAAAAAAGTCGTTCAACGATGTACGCGATCAGGTTGCACGTATCAACGTTTTCATTCAAGAACACGTGAGTGGTATGCACATCGTTCAAATTTTCAATCGGGAGGAGCAGGAGAGAAAGCGGTTTGACACGATTAACCGTGAGCACCGTGATGCGCATATACGCGGCATCTGGGCGTATTCCATCTTCTTCCCGATTGTTGAAATTCTCAGTGCAGGAAGTGTTTCCCTTATGATATGGTGGGGGCTTCGTGGCGCTTTGGGTGGAGAAATGACCCCGGGCCTTCTTCTCGAATTTTCAACTTTCATCACGATGATGTATCGGCCTATTCGACAAATGGCGGATAATTTCAACGTACTACAAATGGGTGTGGTGAATGCCGAGCGCGTTTTTAAATTACTCGATACCCAAGCAGCTCAGGACGATGTAGGCGAAGATGTTGCAGGAAATCTTAAAGGAAGCATTCGCTTCCAAGATGTTTCATTTGAATATGTAGAGGGTCAGCCTGTATTGCACCATATTAATTTTGAAATTCCGTCGGGAAGTATGGCTGCGTTTGTAGGCTCCACCGGCGCAGGTAAAAGCACTATTGCAGGGCTTATCAATCGATTTTATGACCATCAATCGGGTGTCATTTCAATTGGCGACAAGGACATCCGCCAACTGAGTCTTTCTTCGCTTCGAAGTCATGTAGCACTCGTTTCGCAAGATGTGTTTCTACTGAACGACAGCATCCTGAATAATATCACTTTATTCGATGCAACAATAACTGAAGCAGAAGTAATTCGCGCAAGCAAGGAAATAGGTGCGCACAGTTTCATTGAAAAATTGCCCGGAGGTTACCAATACAATGTGCGCGAGCGCGGTGGAATGCTGAGCGTAGGTCAGCGGCAGCTCATTGCATTCGTTCGCGCCTATGTGCGCAATCCGGAGATCTTGGTTCTCGACGAAGCCACCTCCAGTGTTGATACAGAATCAGAATTGCTGATACAGCATGCCACCGAGCGCATTACTCGCAATCGCACCAGCATTGTGATAGCTCACAGACTTTCAACGATTCAGCGCGCCGACGCCATCTATGTAATCGATAAAGGTGAAATTGCCGAATACGGCTCACACCAAGAACTTCTGAAGAAAGAAGGTATTTACAGACGACTGTTCGATTTACAGTTTCACTAGAGTGCAGCCTATTCTTTGATGAACGGAACGCTGAATGTTCCTTGGTCGCTTTGAATGCGCCATAAATAAGTTCCGCCCGATAACGGCAAGTCGCCGACAACTACACGCTGCAGCGCCGCAGAAAACTGTTCATCCAACAAAAGGAATACGCTTCTACCCTGACGGTCGATGGCATCGATGCGCACACGCCCAGGCTGAGATACATAAAAACGGATGACCGACTCCGGGCGAACGGGATTTGGAAAGCATGTCACAGCTCCTGCTTTGAGGGCTGCCTCATCAATAGCGTTTGCTTGCTGAAATCCGACAAAGCGAACTGTGTTGTTGCCACTATTCGGAATAACCAGCGTATCGATTTCTTCAGCATAAGCGATATCAGCAGCGCTGCTAAGACCGCCAGGCACGGTGATGACCTCGCTCTCCGAAAAATCAGAATTGTATCGTGTAATACGCTGAGGTGACCAACTAGCCAAGTAGTAATTACCATACGTGTCGTTATCAATACCATCGATACTATTCAGCGAAGAATTCGCAACCAACGTTGTGAGCGAATAATCGGCAAGTGAAACAGCTGTGATATCGGAAGTTGTTCCATTCCATGCTACAAATACCAGTCGATTGTTAGCGCTGTCGAAGCAGATACCATTGGGGGTGATATTGGTATTGCTCACCACAGTTGAGTAAGTTGGGTTTTGGATGTCGGTGTAATCGATTTCGATGATTTTATTGTTACCAAAATCAGTGACCCAAATACGATTGGCACCATCTGAAGCCATGCCATTGAGGAAACCCGCACCGCTGATAGTTATAGACGACACCAGGGAGCCATTCACCAAGTCATACACCTTCACTGCCGAGCCAACGATCGAGAAAAGATAATTGTTGGCGATTTCCATCCCATAATCTGCACGCGGGGTGCCTCCACCCAAGATTTCGATTGGCACTCCAGAACCATCGACTTGTAACACATTGTTGCCATTGCCCACAAGGAAGCGATGTCCAATCGGATCATATTCTACAGATTCAATATTGGAGAGCGTTTGAGCAAAAGATGTGGCCCACACCAAACAAATCAGGAGTGTAAAAAAAACTTTCATTGGATAGAATTAATAGGCAACAAAGATGGGCGGAATCATTTGTTTTCAATAAAATGTATTCCGAAGCCAAGAAAACTACCTTTGATATTGTATTCAAACCGAACAAACCAACTTGCAATGAGAACCTTATTAACGGGCTTTATCTTGTTTTGGGCGTCTTTAACCTTCGCCCAAAACATTCCCAACATCGTATTTAACGAACTAAATATGGACAATCCGGGAGGAGCCGATGTTTCCGAATTTGTTGAATTGTATGGAACACCCGGAGCCTCGCTCGATAGCTTAGTAATTGTCTTATTTGAGGGCAGCACGGACCTGAGCTATCAGGCCTATGATCTCGATGGTTATTTTTTGGACAACAACGGATTTTTTGTTTTGGGGAATGCCGCGGCCGCCAATGTAGATTTCGTAATTCCGAACGCTACCATTTCCAACGGGGCGGATGGTATAGCAATTTACATAGCCGATGCCAACGACTTTCCGGCAGATACCCCCCCTACTACCCTCAACCTGGTGGATGCAGCTGTATATGGAACCGGCGATGGTACTGACGCGGGTCTTATTACCGCTCTAGGTCTCGACATCGCTGTAGCCGGATATACTCAACTCGATGAAACGGCTCAGCAAGCAGGCGCCGATTTGTCCATTTCGCGCACTCCCGATGGCGGTAGCGCTTTCAATTTCGGATCATGGACGCTACAAGAAATAACAGCGGGCACATTCAATACACCCCCGTGTTTTGCTAGCAGTCCGACATTTGCTGATGGGTCGGGCATCGTATCGCTTTGCGCGGGTGCGGCCTCATCGCTGGTCGAGCTTTTAGCGGATAGCCTATCATACGGCGACAATCAACTTTTCGTCATCACCAACGATGCTGAATTAATTCAATTCACCACCTCTTCAGCGGCGATTGATTTTTCAAGTCTTTCACTGGGCACCTATTCCATTTATAACCTGATGTTCAATGGTGCGCTGAATGAAGCAACCACTGCATCAGGACTTCCGCTATCCGGAATTCTCGCAGGTAACTGCGTGAGCACTTCATCGAATCCTTTGACGGTTGAACTTGTTTCATGCTCAGGCTGCATTGGTGGTACAATCAGTGCAACCATCAACAATGGCTCAAGTTATTGTGGAGGGTCGATTCCTGCGATTGTTGCATCTAATACTTCTACCTCTATCGAAGATGGTTATCTCTATGTCGTTGCCGATGCCGGCGGTGCCATTATCGACACATTCGCGCTCATATACGATGCCGGCGCCTTGCCTGCCGGCAGCTACTCACTCATCGGACTTTCTTATCTCGGTGGGCTCAACGGCCTCGATAGCTTGAGCAACGTTGCATCCGACATCTGTCTTGAATGGTCAGATAACGCTATCGATTTCGTGCTATTCGATTGTCCGTATGTTGTATTCAACGAACTCAACATCGATAACCCGGGCGGCGGAGACATAGCAGAGTTTATTGAGCTATACGGCACACCGGAAGCATCGCTGGAAAATCTTGTACTCGTCTTATTTGAAGGGAATACGGATAACAGTTACGGCGCATACGATCTCGATGGGTATTCGCTCGATGAAAATGGGTTCTTCGTGATAGGGAATGCCGCAACGGTAAATGTGGATTACGTGATTCCCGATGCCACCATTTCTAATGGAGGCGATGGAGTGGGCCTTTACATTGGCAATGACACTGATTTTCCGAATGGGACTTTACCCACAACAGAGAATCTGATTGAAGCAGCCGTTTATGGAACAGCCGACCCAACCGACAACCAGTTAATAACCGCGTTGGGACTTGATGTTGCAGCCCCCGGCTACTCCCAACTCGATGAGACGTTCCAGCAGACACTGCCAGACTTTTCCCTTTCGCGCTATCCCGATGGAGGTCAACCATTCAATTTTTCGCCTTACGTGCTGCAAGAAATTACGCCGGGTACGTGGAACCAGCCGCAGTGCATGGCAGACAGTCTTTTTGCAGAAGGAGCAGTGTCGTTTTGTGATAACGATCCGATGGCAGTTGCCAGCTGGCACACCTCCGGCAACGGTTATGGCGATCAATCAGCTTATATCATTGCGGATGCAGCAGACGATATCATTGAGCTTAGCGATGTAGCGAACTACAACTTTACAGGTTTCGCTGCAGGTTCATACCATATCTATTCGCTCTTTTATAATGGCTCCCTCGATTCATCCACCATCGAAGCGGGCATGAGCATTTTGGGCATAACAGCCGGCAATTGTGTGTCGGTCGGTGAGCTCTTCCTCACCATTGAGATAACTCCTTGCAGTGGTTGCGTGGGTGGTGAGGTAAGTCTGACATCGGGCACAGGACAAGTTTGCAATACGACAACAACGCCTCTGGCACTTTCGTCGACCGGAACTTCGCTCGATGACACCTACCTGTTCGTTCTGACTGATACCGCAGGAACTATTGTTGCTGTCGATCCTTCTGCAATTTCCGTGGAAGGTCTTACAGCCGGCGCTTACAGTATTGTGGGAATTTCCTATCAAGGTGAAATTAATGGAATGTCTATCGGAGCGCTTCTCACGGGAGTAAGCAGCAGTGCGTGTCTGGAATTTTCTTCCAACACACTTTCCATTGAAGTTTTTGCATGCACCGATAATTCACCATGCACTGAATTGTTCTTCTCGGAATACCTCGAGGGAACCAACGGAACAAAAGCAATTGAAATTTTCAATCCTTCTCTCGAAACAGTTGATTTGAGCGAGTACAGCATCGTGCAATATGCCAATGGGGTTACTGCGGCTACCAATACATTAAATCTATCCGGCGCCCTTGGACCATTTGGAACCTATGTTATTGCCAACCCCGGTCAAGGCGGTGGAGGCGGTGCAGCAAGCCAGACTGTTTTAGGCCTCGCAGATTTGGTGAACCAGATAGCCAACTATAATGGTAACGATGCCCTTGAGTTGCGACATAACGACACCATTATCGATGTTATCGGTGTTGTAGGTGAAAACCCCGGTACCGGTGCGGGCTGGCCAGTTGGCGATGCCACCACTTTCGATTTCGATCTTGTGCGACAATTCAACATCCAGTCGCCGATGCCTGTATGGGCCATTTCAGCCGATCAGTGGGTTGGCTACCCCGCGAATGATTACAGCCACCTAGGCAATCATTTCTTCCAGCCTTGCACAGATGAAACACTTGCGGGTTTTGTTAACGGCGATATCAACGTTGCTGAGAATGCAGGAACCATCACCATCAATGTGCAATGCCTGAATGCGAGTGGTCCAATCGCTCTGATTGCATCGTTGCAAGGCGGCACAGCAGACAATACTGATTACACTGCTATTCTGCCCGACACACTTTATTTCAATGATGCCAGCGCATTGCAAAACTTTACAATCGACGTCATCAATGATGCAACTGCAGAGGGTGCAGAAACGATTGTGTTAACCTTGGAGTCAGACAGCACAGTAACCTGGTTGCAACAAACGATGACCATTACCATTGGACAAAGCGACCCCAACTGTGATGGTGGATTTTTATTGGGTGCCGGACAAGGTGCCATTGTTCAATGTTCCGATTTGCCCAATACCCCGGTTGATTTGACACCCAATACCAACCAGCCAAATGCAACATATGTTTATCTGATTACAGACGCCAGCGACCTGATACTTGAAATCGTTACTAGTGCTCCTGTTAGCTTAGATGCATACGGAGAAGGTACGTTTCATATTTGGGGGCTTTCGTATACCGGAAATCTGGATATGGAAAGCGCCGGTTTCGGTATGCCTATAAACGGAATTATGGCAGATCAGTGCGCCGACCTTTCAAATAACTTCGCAACGATAGATCGCGTACCCTGCATCATAACGGGCTGCGATGCAGGCGAGGTACTCATTGATGACGGAGCCGATTTCATTACGATTTGCAATGGCGATGTGCATATCGATGTAATCATGACGAATTCAGGTCAGTCGATTGACG